>Ga0308309_10000694_pt1 | contig 20733 bp, 18 predicted proteins | sample HubBroMetageWFT5_FD_192491 | JGI IMG/M metagenome (GOLD analysis project Ga0308309, IMG submission 192491) | Warmed and freeze-thawed soil microbial communities from the Hubbard Brook experimental Forest, New Hampshire - Hubbard Brook CCASE Soil... | ecosystem: Environmental > Terrestrial >...
GCGCCGAACAGGAAGATGTATCCGTCAGCATCGGCGCCCTGCCGCAGCGTCCGATGAACGTGCCCCCGCTGCGAAATCACCCTGGTCTGTCGGAGCGCGAGGCCCAGATCCTCGACGGCCTCGTGAAGGGGCATGCCAACAAGGTGATCGCCCGCACGTGCGCCGTCACCGAGGCCACGGTCAAGGTCCACATGAAGTCGATTATGCGGAAGATCCGGGTAGACAACCGCACGCAGGCGGCTATTTGGGCGATGGCGAACGGCTATGCCACCGGCGCATCGAATGGCCGTCGGCTGAATCCTGACTCGGCGCGGAACGCCGCTGCCATCACCGAAGCAGCGATCAGGTCGGTTGCCACCAATCGTGGGCCATTCTCGGAATACACCTGATGTGAGGGGATGAACCTCGGGCAGTAGCTCTTGCCGGCGCCGTAATGCTGGTCCGGTAGCCAACCATCATGCGGCCCTGGAGTTTCAGTCGGGCATAGCGCCGGCAGACATCGCGGCGAAGCCGCATCTGGCCGTATGGCTTGGAATGCGCGCGGAAGGTGAAGGGTTGTTGAGCCACGGTCCGACCATGCAGCGAGGCTAGAGCCCGCCGGCGGCCAGTGCCGAATCAACTTTTCGCCTGCAGTGCTGACGCGCACACGGTTATTGCCGCACTCAGGTTGGGTAATCCCGTTGTTACCACCTGCTTATACCATTGAAACCGCCTGCACCGGGCAGTCGCTGGTAAATTGGGTCAACGCGTATGGGTGTTGCGTGATCCAGAAGGCACCATGTCCTGCCCTGCACAGTTCAGCTCACGGAATAAGAAGGCCTTCTTGGCTGCCCTTGACCGCATAGCGGCGGCCAACCGCGAGCCTTCACCGCGGGAAGCGGGGTGTCTTTTTAGTGCACTGGGCGCAATGGCAAGCGGCGCCGAGCGTTCGGCCGAGCGATGGATTGTCCGGTGCCAGCATGCCGATTCTCAGCGGCAACACTCCTGGAATGCGCCGGCGCGGCTTACCGTCGACGGACTTCGTGGCGCACTTGTCGAACTGACGCGGATCGGGAACATCAATGGACGTGCCGGTAAAATTCAGTGACACGGTTGCCGCGCTGGCGCTCCGTGACAACCGACCAATCTGCGCCTGGTGCGATCGAGGCAAACTTGATGTGGTCAAACAATGGTCGGATCCCGCGGCGGCATCATAGGGGTAACGCTCAAATGCGATGCCGCAAAGTGCGGCAAGCCCACCACTGTCTAGCACTGTAGTGCTCTGCGTAACTTCGAGGCGTACCAGTCCGCCAGCCGTCTTGAGTTGGCGAATGGTCCGCGGACTTGGCCAACAGGTCCGCGGCCCTGCCAGCGGCCGATCGTGATAGCCGGGGCGGCCCAGGCCGCAATACTACGGAACCGGCTGGAAGTCCGGTCGTTCAACCCGCAGCAGATGACTAGCGTCGCCGAGAGAGCGAACAACCTGAGGCTCCACGTTCCCGAAGTCGCGCTGCTGTGCAGCGAAGGCACACGCCGACTCGTAAGGCCATTGTTGCGGCGCCACGATGACCCGCTCCTGGCCCAATAGAATCTGGGGTAGTCGTCCGTGCCACGTGAGGAATGTCTGAGGAGCGGCGTTGGCTTTGACCAAGCTGAAGTCAAAAATCCCACGCGCGAAGCCGTGACGGGAGATGAATGCAGTTAACGTTCTGTCGAGGCTTTAAACGTCTTCCGACGAAAACACACCTGTAAAGCGTGCCAGGAGCACATTGTGGTTGCGGTCGAATGTGAGATCAAACATCGGCCCGCCGGATGGCCTCCATCCTCTCCAAGATATCCCATGATCGAAGGATATGCCACGGACCGATCTGGTTGGACGCGCCCGGCTCCAGTCCGCGCCAAACGATTCGCGGGTTGCACGGACCTTGCCGCTCTCGATGTCGCTACTTGCCCGCAGCGGCATCGAGCAAATGCGCGAGCCCGACACCTGCCTTCTTCAGTTGCTCACGGACGATCAGCGTGTTCGCCTCGACATAGGCAGCCTGGCCGATGCATCGTTCGCGTGAGGTTTGCGGCTGTATGGCCTCGGCAGCATAGGGCAGTCGTCCTGGGAGCACTCATCCCAGCCGTGTGCCTCGCGTGCCGCATCCCGAGAATGGCCCTGCTCGATCGCCGACTTGATTCGCCGGCGGCGTTCGCAATCTGGCTTGTCAGTCATGCCGGCTGCTCCAATTTCTTTATGTCATTGGTTGCCGCGGAACGGGACTAGCTCACCAAAGAGCTGACGGAAGACGCCGATTGTCCCGACCAGGCCTTTAGGCGCATCTGAACAAACGAAGGCCCGCCCCGGGAGCAGGAACCGGGACGGGCCTTCGACCCGCCGGTACATCCGCGGTCAGGCCGATCGGAGCAAACAAACGCAGAGACGCCAGACTCGACCTGGATAAGAGCATGCTGGAAACGTCGAGGCCCGTGACGAGTTTGGGGTCGGGCCTGCCGATGACGGACCCGCGAGGCCAATCGCGACGCCCTTCAATGCCTCGGCGGCCAAGGGCCGGCCCAAGGTCATCAAAATTCGCGACGGCACAGACGTGGCGGCGAGGTACCTCGTCTACAAGCTGTACGATGCTACTGGCGGACAGCCGATGCAGTGGCACGTCCTGCATGGGATGGGCGAGTCGGCAGCGACCATTTCCAGGCGGTTGAGCGAGGCTGGGTCGTTGTCGATGGGGCTAAGCCGGCGGCGCGTAAGGCCGCGTTAACCGACGAAGGACGGCGGCTGGCTCGCAGGGGAAGATGGAGATCCGACCGAGGGAGTGGGCCGGCTCAGCGTTGGTCGTCGGCGCCGACGACTGTTTGCGCGGCATGATCCAGCCTTTCCAGGCGGTGCAGCGGTCGGCTAACGCTGGCCGAGTGCGATTTGCCGCCCCGTGTCGTTGGCATCTCAAATGCGAATCAGAACCTCTGCTTTGCCAGACGTACCACCACCCTGCTTACGGTCATCGGATACCACCGCTTGCCGCCACGAAGGGGTGGCACCTGGCGTCGGTTCAATTCCCTCGCCACAGCGCCATAGCTCACGAAGCCCGCTGCCCTGAGTTCCTGAATCACGGGTGCCAAAGCCCACGCGCGCAAGTTGGCGGCAACCATGTGCGCCAACGCACCCGGCGTTTCACCCCGCCGGCTCGAACTTCGAATGGCGAGCGCCGAATCGCTCTTGGCGGCGCAAGGGTTCCTCATCGCAGGTAGCGGGTAATGTGGCTCGGAAGATGAGAGGCTATCGCCTTGGGCCCGTGGGCTCAATGGTACAAAAGGGGTAGCTCGTAGGATGGCGTGCCAGGGCGCCATCTTTGGCTATCCTCGAAGCGCATGGCCAACAGCATCTTCAACATCGCCCGGACCAAAGCCACGCGACGGCATGCCAGGACCGTGGACGCGACTGAGATTGCCGCCCGCTACTTCGTCTACAAGCTGTACGAGGCCACTGGCGGATATCCGATGCAGTGGGCGGCATTGTACGGGATCGGCGAGTCAGCGGCGGCCATCTGCCGAGCGGTTGAGCGGGGATGGGTCGTTCTTCAGGGCGCGGAAGGCAAGCCGCTGGATCGCAAGGCCGCGTTGACCGACGACGGCCGGCGGCTGGCTCGCAATGGAGTTAGAATAGGCTTGGGGTTTCCTTGAGGAGTTGGGGACCAAGGCGCTCCCTTGCGACAGTAGCGACTCTTGCGACAGTTGAGTTGAGTGGTCGGACTCATCGGCGCCCATGGTGCAGAAGCTCAGGCCCGGACCTGCCAAGCTCGCGGGGGAATAGGCAGGCCGCTCTACCAAGAGAATCGCACACCGACATTGACCGCGTGGTTGTCGGTGCCACGTCGCCGCGGCCGGCCGCAAGGCCATTGCGTCGAAGCGGCCGGGTAGCTCGCGATTGCGGCCAGGCGGCGGACACGGCTAGCCTTGTCGCCGGCTGCTGGTCAACTAAGCCTCTAGTTGGCCTCTGCCTGCGGCATCTTCGCCCTTTAGAAGCAATACTTCCGAATTGTGATCCGCGTCACAGATTTCCGCAGCCGCGGTGCTATTAGGCGTGTGTGTGGAAGGCCTTGATGCCCGAACGGTAGGGGTATCGTTCGACCAGCATCAAGGAACAGATGGGAGAGTGGGTGATGAGCCAGCTTTCTGCGCGCCTCGGGCGTGGATGCTCCTCTGTTGGGGTCTTGGATCGATTGCCAGCCATGCCGGCGCCGTCCGAGTGGGACGGGTCCTTCAATCGGAGGAAAAGCGACAGGGTCTCGCCGTCCCGACCGGTCGTGCCGACCGCCCTCGGACAGGCCCAGCTTCGCCGCGTCGTTCTCGTCGAAAGTGATCAATACTATCGCGAGATGCTGACCGGCGAGCTGTTGCGCCAGGGCTTTGTCGTTCACGCTTTCACCGATGGCGCGTCGCTGCTTGGCTCACTTGCCACGGTGGTCGACGCCGACCTTGCCGTGCTCGATTGCGACCTGCCAAGGATGTCTGGCATAAAGCTGATGGCCGAACTGCGCCGGCAGGACGTCAACCTGCCCGTCGTGCTCCTGACCGGCAAGGTTATCGCAGGCGACGAGAACGACCGATGCCTTCTCGCCCCGCAGGAAGCCCTGGACGCCTGCGAATGCATGGCGTTCGACCAAGGCGCCGTCGACTTCATTCCCAAGTCCCGCGACAGGGAGGTCCTCGTCAGGCGGCTGAGGAACGTGGTCGAACTCGTCAAGCCCAAGGCCAACGCTGCGCTCGAGAAGCGCCTCGTGTGCGACAGGCTCCGGCTTGAGCCGGAAACCAGCCGCGCCTTCTGGAACGGGGTCGATGTCGACCTCACGCTCGGCGAATACAAGCTCGTCCATCTGCTGGTGTCGAACGCCGGCGCTTTCGCGACCTATCGCTCGCTCTATGATCGCTTGCACTTTCAAGGCTTCATCGCCGGGAGCGGCACGGATGGCTTTCGGGTGAACGTACGGTCGGCGATCAAGCGCATCCGCAACAAGTTCCGCGCCTGCGATCCAACCTTCGACAGGATCAAAAACTACACCGGCTTCGGGTACTGCTGGCGCAAGCCAGCCTAGGGCTATGGCGCGGGATTTGCGCGGGCATCGCTAGCGTAATTGTGCGTTGGGCTGATGGTCTCCGCACAATACGCCATCACCCGGATCAGCTTTTGGGGGCGAGATGGAATCCCGTGAAGATTGCCTGCGCGAAGCGGCGGAGTGTGATCGGCTTGCCCAACTCGCGAACACCCAAGGTACTCGCACCTTGTTGGCCGTGGCTGCGTTCCAATGGCGCAAGCTCGCCGACAAGGCGGCGGAACGGCAAAAGTCGCAGTGGCCATTAATGCCGGAGGCGGTGCGGATGAACTAGCGAGGCGGCGAAACCGGACTCAAGGATTGTTGTTTGGCGTCCAAGCCCCATCATGACCAAATTCGCCGCTGGACACTCGCAACGTGTCCACAAGTCGCTGCATTTTGCGAGCAGATCCATAGAAGCGCTCGCCAGTATCGACTTCTTCAACCTCGACGATACGGCCTTTGCGCCGGCCTACCGCATTGATGGGATGTACGCGAAACCTGCCATCGGAAACGAACCACGACACCATCTGCTGAGCCATTGGGTCCTCCACCCCGAAGGGGCGGCTGACTAAACCATTTGTGGTTGCGGAGTTGCGACTTTCCAGTGACCGCACCTTGCAGTCGTTGGCGGCAACTTGCACGCAACTATCACCTGCGGTTGGGGGACCTTAGGGACACGGAATTAGGCGCAGTGGCCTCGAGTGCCATGGGGGCCAGTGATCGGGCATCTTGGCGCTGTTACCTGCTAACGCATGCCAAGAGCTTCCAAGAAATCGCCCTGTTATCCCCTCGGTTTCACACTAACCGAAACCGAACGCGGGCTTTAGTTCCGATGTGGTCATCGGGCTCGGGAGACAGCATGAGCGGCAAAGTTGGTTGGCCTCTTGGCAAGCCCAGGAGCGAAGAGACTCGCAAAAAAATGAGCGAGCAAATGCGTAAGCGCTGGACAGATCCGGCGTACCGCGAGCGTCAAGCAACAGTTCCTCACTGCGCGCGGGCCAAGAGACCGCCGAGGGGAACCCCGGAGCGCCGATACTACGAAAAGGTCCGCGAGGCATTGTCACGTCGCCCGGAACGTTGCGGTTCCTCTGCCCACCCGGTAGCCAATGGGATGAAGAAAATCTGCTATGACGGCTACCGATTCCCGCCCGAGATCATTCAGCAGGCGATCTGGCTGTACCTCCGGTTCACGCTGAGCTTGCGCGACGTCGAAGACTTGCTGGCAGAACGCGGCATTACGGTCTCCTACGAGTCCATTCGGCGCTGGGTCATCTATTTTGGGCCGATGATCGCGTCGGACTTGCGTAAACATCGACCCAAGCCCCACACGAGCTGGCATCTGGATGAGGTCTATCTCAAGATAGATGGCTGCATGGTCTACCTGTGGCGCGCCGTCGATGCCGAGGGCGAGGTTCTGGATGTGCTGGTCCAGCCGAAACGGGACCAACATGCGCTTAAGCTCATGCGCAAACTGCTTAAGAAATACGGCTTCGTTCCCGATCGATTGATCACCGACGACCTGCGGTCGTATGGCGCTGCTGCCCGTGACCTCGGGATTGAGAAGCACCACGAGCGTGGTCGGTGGAAGAACAACCGAGCGGAGAACTCGCATCAGCCAACCCGACGACGAGAGCGCAAGATGCAGGGCTTCAAGAGCCGAGGATCAGCCCAACGATTTCTCGCAATCCATACAGCCGTCTACAATACCTTCAACGTCCAACGTCATCTGACTTCAGCGTCGACGCATCGCGGCTTCCGCGCCGCGGCGATGGACACCTGGCGTTCAGCGATCGCTTGAGGACTTACGACACCCAGCTTTTTCGCGTTCCTCGTTCAGCAACGTGACAAGGCCAGCAAAGCTCTTCCTCGAATCGGGCTTCCACGTCATCTGCGACAAGCCGCTGACGACTAATCTCGCCGATGCCGGGGACCTCGCTGAGGCCGTGCGCCGCACCGGGCTCGTGTTCGGCCTCACACACAACTACACCGGCTATCCGATGGTCCGGCAGGCACGCACCATGATTGCTGACGGCGAACTCGGCCGCATCCGCGTCGTCCAGGTCGAATACGCCCAGGATTGGCTGACCGAGCGACTCGAGGATACCGGGCAGAAGCAGGCCGCTTGGCGGACCGATCCCGCGCAGAGTGGGCCCGCCGGTTGCCTCGGCGATATTGCCACGCATGCCTACAACCTCGTCCGCTTCGTTACTGGCCTTGGCTGCGAGGCTCTCGCCGCGGACCTTTCCATCTTCGTGCCGGGTCGCCGCCTCGACGACAACGTCAACGTGCTGTTTCGTCTCTCGGGTGGCGCCAAGGGCATGCTCTGGGCGAGCCAGGTGGCGCCTGGCAACGAGAACAATCTGCGCCTGCGCGTCTTCGGCGACCGAGCGGGCCTCGACTGGCGCCAGGAGGACCCAAACTATCTCTGGATGACGCCGCTCGGCGCGCCTCCGCAACTGCTGCGGCGAGGAGGCGCCGGCGCCGGCCCCGTGGCAGCTCATGCCACCCGCACCCCGGCGGGCCACCCCGAGGGTTATCTTGAAGGCTTTGCTCAGCTTTATGCCGACCTCGCAGAACTGATCGCGGCGCGCCGCGACGGGCGCTCCCCGGATCCCGCGGCAACCCTCGTCCCGGGCGTGGAGGACGGAGTCGAGGGTGTACGCTTCATTGATGCAGCGCTCAAATCCTCACGCGCCAACGCCAAATGGGTGAGCATAGGTTGACCACTTTTTTCTGAGGCCGAGCCACCAAATGAACATAGCCCGGCTGCATGCGTTGCTGTCTACCCTGCTGCAAAGGGAGGAAAGCTGCGCATGAAGTCTGCTGCGTTGCCCACGGCGATGATCCTGGGATTGACCTTGCCCGTCGCCGGATGCGCCCAGTTCGGGCTGCAGGAATCCGCCCTCTCCACGCCGATCGCCCCCTCCGAGATCGACTGGGCGCGCAAGAGCGGCGCAAACACCGTGAGCGGCATCGCGGTCACGAAGGCCGGCGGCGCGAGCCATACTTGTGCGGGACAGTCAGCGAACCTAGTCCCTGACAGCGCCTATGCGCGGGCGCGGATGACCGCGATCTTCGGCAACGCGACCAGGGGCACGCGCACCGCCAGCCTCGGGCCGGTGAAGTTCGAGAAGGACGATCCGCTCTATGTCTCGACCTTGCGCACGACGCGCTGCGATGCCGCGGGTAGCTTCTCCTTCCCGCGCGTGCCCGACGGCATCTGGTACGTCACGACCAGCGTGAAGTGGCAGGGCCCCGCGCAGGTCGAAGGCGGCTCGATGATGCAGCGGGTTGACGTGCGCGGCGGACGGTTTGTGAAGGTCATGCTCCCCTGAACGGGTCGACCTTTCGCGGAAAGCCATGAAGGGTCTGGCGCCAGCAGCAGGTGAGCCTTGAAGATGGAAGCGCTGGCGACGCCGCTCGTCACGGCTAGCCAAATGGAATCAATGAAAGGCTCGACGTGCCAGCTCTGATTTCCTGTCCTTCTCATCGATCTTGCCCGCGATCTTTTGGAAGATGTCGCGCATCGGAACCCCGTGTCGCACCCAACCTCGCGGCGGTAGGTGAGACCGAACACCACGCCAGCCACGGCGTCGGAACAGTCTTTGCTGAAGTTGGGTGGGTGATCGATCAGGCCGGTTTGCGGATTGCGTTCCAAGCGCACCATCTCCGACAGCGCCTTGTCATGCGATGGCGCCTTGATGCGGCCGTCATAGAAGGCGGATTTCGTGAAGTCATATGGGATCGACGTCGTGTCCATCGAGTAGGTGCCGGTGGTGAAGCCCTTCTGACGCAGTAGCTGGAGGCTGTCCGCCGACTGGTAGGTGTCGAAGCTGATCCACTTGAGATTCATGCCGGCCTCACGCAGCTTGTAGAACAGCGTTCTAATGTTCTCGAATTCAATCTCGCCTCCTTGGGGCGGTTTCACCTCCAGGATCAAATCGAGGTTGATGACCGGCATCATCTCGAAGGTGTTGTCTGAGCGCGGCACCTTCGCAAAACCTTCCACCCAACCTACAGCCACGCCGGCGCTGTCTCCCGTCAGTCCCAGGTCAACGTGCGCCAAACGGGGCTCCTCTGGCCGGAGAATGCGCGTCGGGTACATCAGCGGGCGTGCGACGAAGTCGGTTTTTTGGGTCGACAACACCGATTGCCGGACGCCGAAAGCCTTCGCCACCGCTTCCGTATTCACGATGAAGGGGTGCAGAGCGAAGGTGGCGCTGCCAGCTATGTCGCGGATGGCTGAAAGGATGTCGCGCGTGAACTCGGAACGGAACTCTTCGGGCACTTCCATCACGAGATGGGTGTCATCGGCAGCTACTTCTGCCCCGTTTTCCAGGATGCGCGGCTTTCGTGCCACATCACCAAGGAAGAGCTTGAACCGCTCCTTGCCGTAGGTGCCTTGTGGCTTGATCTCCCAGAGAGTGCGGTCATAGACGAAAATGCCGGTCTTCCCGGTACGTGCTTTTTCTGCACGCGCTTCCAACTGCTTTCGGTCGGTGAACTCGCCCGGGTACCTCTTGGACGACACTAGGCAAACCATACCAGGGAGGCGCCCTCCGGCCGCCATGAAGCGAGACTTCCGGCGGCGGATGATCGAATTGTACATCTCGTTGGCCTGGTCGAACACGCCGCCGTCGACGGCATTCTTCGATTGTTCAACGACGGCCATGAAGTTGATCTCATCGAGTATCGCTCCGAAGATGTTGCTGCCGATGGCGGCGTTCACGTCGCCGGACAGCGGCCGCACGACGATGCGATTGGGAAACACCATCTCCGACGTGATCTTCTTGTTGAATGGGAAGTACCGGTTGAAATAAGGAGACCGGGTCAGCATCGCCCTGAAGCGCTCGTAGTCGATCGACTTGGCCAGCATCTTGTTCAAGGATTGGAAGGCGAACACGATCTCGGACGATAGATCGAGGTGAAAGAGCTCGTGGGGATTCTTCAGACACGACAAGATGAAGAGCTGGTAGGCGGTGGTGAACAACGCGATGGTGCTCTTGCCAGTGCCGATCGCACCGGTTAGGACGGCCTCGACGTACTCGCCGGAGTTGAGCTCGCGCAGTTGGTCCATCACCGCGGGGTACAAGGTGCCGCGACAGTCCAGAAAGTCGGGACTTTCAACGAAAGTTTGGACGTCCACCGGCAGCATGGAGTAGGCATTCCGCTCAGGCCAGAATGCGAGATAGTGTTGGGCCGCCCGCTGCAGGAAGACGCCTCGGGCGTCACAGGGCAAGGTCGCAGCGTGCTTCAGCACAGCGCCGCCCGCCAACGGCACCCTCTCTATGATGTCGTAGGCAGCGCTTGAACCGCCATCGGTGGCCAGGCTCACCTCAGTGCACTCCGTCCAGGAGCTTGTGCTTGGCAATGCTGTCGTATTCCTCAGCTGTCAGTTCGAAGGGCGTTTGACCAGCCATCAGCCCGCCGATCGTGCTGGGATTGGCGATGTCGCCGTACTTCGCGTACGTATCGAGCGCCATCTTCATCGCCTTGAGATCACCGTTCATCGCAGCTGACACCAACTTGGCAACGAGCGCGGTAACCACCGGCATCTTTTTCGGCTTGCCATTCACAATAACCGTCACCGGCTTGGCGAACATCTCCATCGCGAGGGTGTACGCGCTCTTCGAGCCCTTCGGGCGTCCCTTGGGGTTTCCCGATTTCCCCTTCTGGAACTGGCTGTGCTTCGGCGGTTTACCATAGCCGACCTCGTATGAGTCGAGGCTCGGTGCTTCGGGGTGCCCATTGTTGCTGGTCATGACCTTCTTCCCGTCACGCGGCATCTGCGGCGGGAGGCGCCGATGCGGCCAGCTCATCAAATGTCTGGCCGGTCTCGGCATGTACCGCTGCCTGGCCGGTGAGTGCCTGCCATCGGCCTACGGCGGCGTCGACGTAGTGCGGGTCAAGCTCGATGCAGCGGCCTACGCGCCCAGTCTTCTCCGCCGCCAGCAGGGTCGTGCCGCTGCCGACGAACGGATCAAGCACTAAACCGCCGCGCGTCGAGCAGTCCTTCAGTGCATCCACCACCAGCGGCAACGGCTTCACTGTCGGATGTGCGCGTAGCTCGTCCATGCGGCCGCGCTTGAAGGTGTTGACTCCGGCGTAGTCCCAGACGTTGGTGCGATAGCGGCCCTTCTCGCCTAGTCCGAAGTTGTTGATGTGGGGGCTGCTGCCCGCCTTGAACACGAACACCATCTCGTGCTTGGAGCGGTAGAAGGTGCCCATCCCGCCGTTGGTCTTGTTCCACACGCATACGTTCTTCAGCTCGTAGAGCTCGCTGGCGGCATCCAGGACCTCGCCCATGTGGCGCCAGTCCATGCAGATGTAGTGGATCGCCCCGTCCTGGCTGTACTTCACCGCGTGGCCCATAAAGGAGCCCAAGAATCCGGTGAACTGGGGCTTGGTCATCTCGCCTGATGCCATTCCGAAGTTTTGATGGCGCACCGAGCCTAGACCACAGACATGGCCGTCGATCGCGACGTTGTACGGTGGGTCGGTGAATACCATCTGGGCGCGGTCGTTGCCCATCAGGTTCTGGTAGGAGGCTTGCTCCAAAGCGCTGCCGCACAACAGAAGATGCTTGCCGAGCTTCCACAGGTCGCCGACGGCGCTGATTGCCGGGCGGTCGCGCGCCAGCTCCGGCACCACTTCCGGCTTCGGCTCTTTGGCCAGTCTGGGTGCCTCCAGGCGGTCGAGGTCGACCGTATCGAAGCCCGCGACTTCGAATTCGAAGTCGATGGCGAGGGCCAGCTCCTGCAGCTCGACCCTGAGAAGATCCTCGTCCCAGCCTGCCAGCTCGGCCAGGCGGTTGTCGGCCAGCATGAAGGCGCGCTGGAGCTCCTCGGTCAGGTGCTTGACCATGATGGTCGGCACTTCCTCGAGGCCAAGTAACTGCGCCGCCCTCAGGCGGCCGTGGCCAGCGAGAAGGACACCCTTCTCGTTGACCACGATCGGAACGATAAATCCGAACTTGAGCACGCTGGCGGCTATCTGCTCAATCTGTCGCTCGCTGTGCGTGCGCGCGTTGCGGTGGTTGACTTTTAGGTCCGCGATCGAGCGCGGCTCGATCATCGGGGCGAACGGGTGGACCACCGCCCTGGGGTCGGCCTTGCGAGGAACCGCCTCGCCCACCACGGGCTGGTGGACCCCGCTCTGATCGGCCGGCTTGACCTTCTTGTCCTTGGGGAACTTGATCACGACACACCTTCCATATATCTGCACTCGCTCCGCCCTGGTGGGGGCGAAGACAGAGGCCACTGGTGCCGGACGTCGGACCCTCAGCGGCCGGCTTCATGGCGAGACATACAAGGGGTTACTTTCGGATACACCGTTCCCCGGCCGGGGTGGTTCGCTCCTGAACACGGGGGGGCCGGTCGGCACGATCTTGGGGACGACAAAGCGGATGAGCGGGGCGCCTGGACGTTTCTCTTGCACAAACATGAGCTTCCCTTTCGGTCGAGCTCCCTCGCGCGGACGCGCGTGCCAACAGGCAGCCGAGCCGCGGGTTCGGTGGTGGTCGCAGGGGATGAGGCAAGTCAGCTCAGGAACTGACGCCCCGTGCACCCCGCCTTCCCGTCTGACCGATTCGATCTCGGGAAAGGCCTGTGACAGGCCCATGCTACGCAGCGTCTTTCGGAACGCAAGGGCCGCCAGCCAATGGATTTATGCGGGTTTCTTGAATCGGCTCACCAGCGGAGGCGCGTGGCGCGAAGCGCCGGGCGGGCGCTGCTGTGCCGACACATCCGCCAGTCGTAGGCAAGGCCAACCCGCGCTCTGGCTGACGATCGCGCCGAGAACTCACATCAGCGGGCGGCCGGGAACTCTCGGGCAACTATCTAATCGACAATACCCGGCTGGTCTCGGAATTCGGTGTACAGTACCACCCGTACCGTGAGCGGGTGCTGCAGATCATCAACGACATCCGCAAGGAAGAAGGCCTTCCGCAACTCGCCCCGCAGTAGGCACGAAGCGCGTAAACTCGGACATGGCGTGATTTTGCCGCGCAAGCTCGCGCGCGTCGTCCCGAGGTGGCAGACCACAAATATGTGCAGAAGGCAGTACATCACTGCCGATGCAGTCGAGGACAGAGGAGGCTATTCTCGGGTCGTTCGGTCGGTGCTTTAGCCTGCGCTTTCTTACTCAAAAGGAGTTGAGCCATGGGACGCGCCTACAATGTCATCGATGCCGACGGCCACATTCTCGAGCCGCTCGATCTCTGGGATAATTACATCAACCCTGCTTTTCGCGACCGGGCGCCGCGAGTAGTGAAAGGAGAAAACGGCAAGGAGCGCCTCGTTATCGAGGAGCAGGCGGTCGGCGACAGCCAGCGCGGCATCGGCCGGATCGGCGCAGTCGGCGCCCGCCAGGGCGTGGTCGAGGCCGATACGATGGCCTACAAGGACGGTAAACCAGGCGGCTTCGATCCGCACAAGCGAATCCCCGACATGGATGCCGACGGGATCGATGCCGCCTTCCTTTATCCCAGTCTCGGCCTGTTCTCAGGCGCCATACACGACCCGAAACTCGCCGCCGCGACGTGCCGCGCCTACAACCGTTGGCTTGCCGATTACTGCAAGCCCTATCCCGACCGGCTGTTCGGCGTGGCGATGCTGCCGCTGCAAGATGTCGATCTGACGATCAAGGAGATGACGTTCGCCCGCAAGGAGCTGGGAATGCGGGGCGGTTTCATTCGGCCGAACCCGTATAACGAGAAGATGATTCACCATCCGAATTACGAGCCGTTCTGGACTGCGGCGGAGGATCTCGATTTTTCGATCGGCTTTCACGAAGGGGCGAGCAGCGGCATGCCGACCGTCGGCGTCGACCGTTTCGAAGGCCGCGGCGCACGCCACATCATCTCGCATACGATGGAGATGATGCTGGCCTGCATGAGCGTGATCTGGGGCGGCGTCTGCGAACGCCATCCGAAGATCCGTATCGGCTTCCTCGAGTCCGGTGGCGGCTGGATTGCTCCGTGGCTAGATCGGATGGACCGGCATTTCGATGACCAGGGTTTCAACGACAGTGGATTGAAGACGCGGCCAAGCGAGCTTTTTCAGCGCAATTGCTGGATTTCGTTCGAGCCGGTCGAGAACAGCATCAAAGTGCTGGCCGACTATATCGGGCCGCACAAGATCCTGTGGGCGACCGACTACCCGCACCCCGACGGCTTCTTCCCCGGCGCGCCGAAAATGATGCTGGAACGCCTCGAAGGCCTGTCGCCGGAGACAAGACATCAGGTCATGGCGGGAGGCGCGATGGGCTTCTACGGCCTCAGCTGAGCGACTGGAGCACGTTCCCTCGCCCAATCGGCAGAGACGATCCCGATGCCCTTGCGCGTGGCGCCATGGGCATCGCCCACTTCAGCAGGTTGCAGCCCGGGCCAACGTCGCCTTCGATGTTGACGGCCAGCATGATTGACATTGACTCTTGTCCCTGCCCTACACCGACCCTCGCGACGGCATCATGGACCGTCGGCAATAGTCTACCGAGCCTCCTTAGCAACCTCTATCCGATGTCGCCCAACTGACTGGTTTCTCGGCCGATTCAGTTTTTTGGCCTTACGGGGTACATGGGAAAACCCGTCCTCGTTTGGATCACCCCAACTCTTGATCGGTGGGATCAGGCTCAAACCCCAAAGCGCGAGCATGGCAATTGAGCCAAGGACGAAGAAGAAACGCAGCTTCGGTGATGCCGTGATTGCCGCTTGGTCCATTTGGCGCCCCCGATGGACGACCGTAGGCGAGACGACATTCTTCCCCAGAAACGCGATCCACGAAGTCTTGCCTGTGTTTTGCGCTTCGAAGGCGTTTGAGGACAGCAGATTCGCGCTTAACGTTTGGATAAGCTAAGAGATTTGATGCGGGTGGACGGCGACCGAAAGTTGGTAAGCGGTACTATCCGGCGAACAGCGCCCGTGCGCTTCCGCGAGCATCGCCCGACGGGCCAGGAGAGAGGGCCATAATAAGTTGAGGCCGCTGCGATTCACGCCGCCTCGCCTGCCGCGAGGCGTAGGCCCTCCAAGTAGAGTTCCTTGAGGACTTTCTCCCTCGACAACGTCGAGCAAGTAAAATCTCACTAGCTGTTATGACTTCGCAGTCAGAGCTCTGTCAGGTCGGACTTCGCGCTATTCGGCGGCGATTGCACGGGTGTTCCTGAACGCCGGCATCACTTCTTCGGCGACCCGCTGGAACTGCTCGAGCATCACGGGCTTCGGCGTGCACAGACTGGTGGACAGGTTGATATGCTGCATGCCCGGGAAGCGTGCTTCCAGCTTCTTCAGGTGTTCGATCAGCTCGTCCGGCGTGCCGGCGAACCAGGCGCCGATCTTCATGAAGTGCTCCAGGCTCGGCACGCCGGCCTTCGCCCAGCCGCCACGACCTTGCGTCGCCTTCACCTGCTCCGGAGTGATGCCAGGCACGAAGCCGAGTGGAGCGAACATCTTGACGTGTTCCTCGTAGAACGGCGTCATTTCGCGAATGGCTTGCTCGCGGGTCTTCGCGAGATGGAAGAAGATTCCGACCGTCAGGTTCTGCCCGAGTTCCCACTGCTTGCCGGCACGCGCCGCGGCGTCCCGGTAGGCGGCGATCGGACCCTCGGCCATTGTCGCCGCGCCACCGCCGACTGCGCCCTTGATGTCGTACTTGACCATAAAATCCATCGCTCGCGACGTGGCCGAGACGATGGGCTGCCAGCATTCGACGGGCCGGTTCACCGGCCGCGGCACCAGCGTCAGCTCCTTCAGCTGGTAACCGCGGTACGGAACGTCCGGCGGCAAGGTGTAATACTTGCCTTTGTGGGAGAAGCGCTCGCTATGGAAGGCCTTGAACAGGATCTCCACCTGTTCCTCGAACAACTCGCGGTTCGCCGCCTGATCCTGCAGCGGGCTGCCGAAAGTCTCGACCTCACGCGTGTGGTAGCCGCGGCCAACGCCGAACACGGTGCGCCCCTTGGTCAGGATGTCCGCGACTGCATAGTCCTCCGCCAGGCGGAGCGGATGCCACATCGGGGCGATGTTGAAGCCGCACCCGATCTTCAGCTTCTCGGTCACGTGCGAGAGGTGCACCGCAAGCATCAGCAGGTTTGGCAGGACCTCATAACCCTCGTGCTGGAAGTGGTGCTCGGCCAGCCATAGCGTGTCCCAGCCAAATTTGTCCATCTGCCTGGCGACCGCTTCGGTCTTCTCGAACACGCGCGCCAGTTCATCATTGGAGAATTTACGGTCATTGGCGGGGGTGGCGTTCTGGCCGAGGTCCGGCATGTCGATATGGCCGGGATAGACGGTCACGAATTTACTGATCATTTTGCCTCCTCGCCGACAAGTTCCGTTCGGCCAACATTCCCTCTCCGGATCTCTTTCTTGGTATTCAAACGAGACAGTTCATCGGAGCAATTGTCATGGCAACTACCAAATACCAGTACCTGATCTGTTAGCGCGCGGGACGCGAAAGAGGGCGAGCACCGCCATGCTCTGGGTACCACATGCCGCTAAGGTAGCCGGCCCATCCGCACGTTTGACAGGCCAACACCTCTGCCCGTCCCGGAGTTCTCACAGCATATTGGAGAAGCGACTTCTTTGCCTGCGAATAACAGTCTGGGCATATCCAATGCAGTGGTTCAGCACCCTGTTCCGATTCTTTCAAGGTGTAAGCCAAGATCTTTGAATGTTCAGTTACTTTCTTTAGTTCATACCGTTCCTTCTCACTTTCCCATGTTTCGAGGTTTCGCGCCTCTGCTTCGAGCGTGCGTACGCTCTCCAGCAGCGCCGAATAGCTTTCTTGGGCGGCGACGATCTGTTCTTGAAGAGCAACGACGGCATCGTTCCTAATATCCGGATCGCTGATATTTTTTAGGTTCTTCGCCGCGTCAAGCATCAGCTTGAAGCTGCCAAGGCCCACGAATATTTCCACCATTGACTTCCGCTCCTAGGTTTGTCTGCCGACCTGTGCCTCCAGAGACTAGATCCGACAACACTGATGATGAAGTCCGCCGAGGATCGGCCTCGCGGCGACGTACCGAACGGTCGAAAGCGGCGCGTCCTTGGCCAACGACAGATGCGTCCGGACACGGTGTTGAGGACCTAACGCAGGTGGGCCTCGCCAAAGATCACGATGTGATCCAGGCATTCTCCTCGGATCCAGCCAATCAGCCTCTCCGCATCCCCGTTCTGCCAGGGTGACCGCGGCCCAATCGGGTGATCCCGGATGCGGCCAGGCAACCACGCCGAGAGATTATTTGCAGGCCTATCTTCACTACGCCGAACAGATGAGCTCAAGGGAGGCGTACCGCCGGTTATGTTGAGTATGATGTGAGTGGCGAGTTGACTTGAACGTTCTCAACGTTCTTCACGAAGAAGCTTATGTCTTCGCCGTTTTGTTCACGCTTCGCTTCACGATCAACGCTGCGGCGGCCGCACGTACTCCCAGCTTGTGCCTTGGCATCGCGCGCACCGAACGCGTCCAACTCTCCCTATGCCATTGCACTGCCGACACTTGCACCAGTCTTCCAGCATCACAACGAGAAACACGCCCTCGCAGCGTCCGTCGCGCCCGAGGGGCAACCGAGGCCCCACATGGCTGCTCAATGCCGAACCTAGTCATTGTGAAGCGTCCGCAACCGGTGCAGATAGCGACGGGTTTAGAATGGAGGATTGGACATACGCACAGCCTAGATGGTCCTAACTTTGCCTCCGCAACAGATTGAGGCTCATGACAGCGTCTTGAGAACCTCCCGGCGCCCCTCGTCCGTCAGACCAACTTTTATGCTTTCGCTGTCGACTTCCAGCCACCCGCGCCATATCGCGTACGACATGGCACTGTGCATCAGGTCGCCCCCGATAATGTGTCGCCATTTGTTAGGCTGACCGTCCGTAAGCTCATAAAGCTCCCTGCACAAACGTAGGGCCAACTCTTCGACCCTCGCACGCTTCTCCATTACATCTAAGCCCCAATATCGCCCCTCCCCGGCCGGGGCATATTGCGGACGTTTGGGGCCGAATGTTGGCGGGCCTAACTAGCACGGAGCAACGCCGCACCCTCCAGTCAGGGACACGCTGCGTCCTCGATAAGCAGCCAACCCTTCTCGACCGCGTAGTCCACTGCGGCCTGCGATGATAGCCCAGTGACCATCCGCCACTGCATGGGCTTGCCCTCCACATTAGGCATCTCCCCTAGCTGTGATTGCCGCCGTTGATGCAGTCTGCACGCACCAATCGAGTATTGCTCGACGTTTCCAAATGAAGGTAGTGAGCAAGTGGGGGAGGTCGTTGCTGAACGCCGCCGTCATCATTCAACCCGACACGATCGTGCGATGGCACCGAGCGGAATTCCGGTCTCATTGGCGGTGGAATTCACGCTCCCATGGCGGTGGGCCCAAGGCTTCGGCTGAGGTACGCAGCTTGATCCGGCGGATGAGCATGGAGAATTCACTGTGGGGCGCACCGCGTATACAGGGCGAGCTGTTGAAGCTCGGGATCGAGTTCGCACAGTCGACCGTCGCCAAGTACATAGCCAAGCGTCGGCCTCGCTCGGGCCAGACGTGGAATACGTTCTTGCGCGACCATATGGCCGGTATCGGCGCCAGGACTTCCTTATGGTCCCGACGATCAACTTTCGGCTGCTGTTCGTCTTGGTCATCCTGCAGCACGAGCGGCGACGGATGATCTCGCTGAGCGTCACCAACCATCCGACAGCGGAGTGGATCGCGCGCTAGATTACCGAGGCCTTCCCGTGGGACAGTGCGCCCACTCATACGCGACCGCGACGCCGCCTATGGCCTCGCCGTTACTCGGCGTCTTGCGGCGATGGGCATCCGGGATCACCCGATTGAGCCGCGGTCACCCTGGCAGAATGGGCATGCGGAGAGGCTGATCGGCTCGATCCGCCCGAGAGTGCCTGGATCACGTCGTCATCTTTGGCGAAGCCTACCTGCGCCAAGTTCTCAAGGCCTATGCCGTCTATTACAACAATGCCCCGACGCATCTATCCCTGGGCAAGGATGCACCGCTTAGTCGTCCGCTTCAGCGGTTCGGTAACATCGCCGGGAGGCCAATCCTCGCCCGACTTCACCATGAATGCTGCCGGATCTAATTTTCAGTAGGCACAGGTACTCGACCGGCCAAGGCAGGAGCGCACGCAGAGATTCCTGAGGTTAATAGAACGCCCGGTAAAAGGGCCTAACGGAGGAAAGAGATGAAGAGTTCAGTGAAAGACCTGGTAAACCTGCCGCGGCTCGGGCAGGCCATGGATCGCGCCGGCGTCGACGCCCTGGTGGCGCGCGCGGGCCTCAACTTCACCTATCTCGCAGGCTTCGCCTATCCCGGCACGCTGGCCCGCCACGTCGACCTCGCCGACTCGCCGCGCTCAGTGTGGGTGCTGTGGCCGCGCAAGGGCGAGGCGCGCATCGTGCTGAACGGCATCGCCCGCGACCTCGCGGCGCGCGATTCCTGGATCGAGAAGTACGATGTCTACGAAGGCTACGTCGAGCCGCCGATCGAGCGTGTCGCCAAGTCGTTGCAGGAGATGGGGCTCGGCCAGTCAAAGATCGCGACAGAGCTGAACTACGTTTCCGCCGCCGACATGGCAACACTCAAGGCTAAGTTGCCCGGGCTCAAGATCTCCGACCTCGTGCCGATCATGGACGAGACTCGCGCGGTCAAGACGGCGGGCGAGATCGCCCGGCTCAAGATCGGCGCCGACGTGCTCGACGATGCCTTCACGCGCTGCTTTCCGATCACCAAACCGGGCACACGCGAGCGCGACCTCCACGGCGCGCTGATGGCTGACTGCCTGGCCGGTGGCTCGGAGTTCACGCACGGCATCCTGAATTCCAGCCGCAACACCGTGGCCTATGGCGGCGAGAGCGACTTCGTCTTCCAGGCGGGCGACGCCATTCGCACCGACTACGTCTGCTACGTGAAGGCCTACCCCGGCCACCAGTCGCGCTGCGCCGTGGTCGGCAAGGCGACGGCCAAGCAGGCCGAGGAATACAAGATCGCGCGCGACGTCTACCTGTCGTCGAGCAATCACCTCAGGGCCGGGCGCACGGCGGGCGAGGTCTACGATTTCGTGCAGAAGAAGTTCGCCAGCTACAAGATGGACTACCACCACATGATCGCCGGCCATTCGGTCGGCGCCTGGTGGCACCAGCAGGAACCGGTGATCTCGAGGGGCAATCCGCGCGTGCTGGAGGACGGTATGGTAATCGCCATGGAGCCGCATCTCGGCCATTGGCACATTCAAGACATGTGGGTGGTGCGGGCGAGCGGACCTGAACTGATCTCCGACAATTTCAAGACCGATCGTATCTTCGACTGCGGCTGATTTTCTAGTCCAGCGCGAACAGGCAATGCCTTCTTCAGGCAACGGAGCGTTGTGCTCGCACTCCCGGTAGGGACAGATGCGCAGGTGCGTGATCAGCGGATCAGTCGATGTCGTTCGCGGAATCGCCATCGCCAGCCCGACGCGTGGATTAATGCCGCGGGAGGGCAAGCGCAACGACATCGGCGTAACCGGGATTTCCCTTGAGGATCCCGACGTTACGCGCGAAGGCGTTCATGCCGGTGACGAAATCTGGCGTAATGGCGCTTGAGTAGTAGGGCAGGTCGCGTTCGATCAGACCAGTGATAAGCATCGCTTCACCGACCGGAAAGACCTTTCGG
>Ga0308309_10000697_pt1 | contig 20666 bp, 11 predicted proteins | sample HubBroMetageWFT5_FD_192491 | JGI IMG/M metagenome (GOLD analysis project Ga0308309, IMG submission 192491) | Warmed and freeze-thawed soil microbial communities from the Hubbard Brook experimental Forest, New Hampshire - Hubbard Brook CCASE Soil... | ecosystem: Environmental > Terrestrial >...
GATTCTGCTGGTTGTATTCAAACTGATTGCGGTGACGATGAGCTACGCCTCCGGCAACGCAGGCGGAATTTTCGGCCCGAGCCTTTTCATTGGGGCGACGTTGGGAGGCTCGCTCGGCAGCGTGGCGCATCATCTGTGGCCGGGATACACGGCGGCGCCAGGGGCTTACGCGCTGGTGGGAATGGGCGCATTGTTTGCGGGAATCGTTCGCGCGCCAATGACATCCGTGGTGATGATATTCGAGACGACGCACGATTATGCGGTAATCGTTCCATTGATGATCGCCAACATGGTGAGCTTCTTCATTTCCGCGCGCTTCCAGCCGCAGTCAATTTACGAGGCGTTGGCGGTTCAGGATGGCATTCATCTACCGGGCCCGGAGGCGCGCCAAAATTATGGGCAGCGGCAGGTGGCGGCCGTGATGCGCGCGCCCGCGGGCGTGCTGCCGCCCCAGATGACCATACGCGAAGGGTATGAGCAGCCGCGCGACTTGGAATTTCATTCCTGGCCGGTGGCGGAGGGCGACGATATTGTGGGCATGATCAGCCAAGAACGGATCGAGCAGGCGATGGCGAATGGCGATGGGGCGAAGATGCTACGAGAGGTTGTGGCCGACATGAATTTTCCGCATGTTCATGCGGACCAGCCGTTGTATCTGGCGCTGGAACGGATGGGCGTGGCGAATCTGGACGTGCTGCCGGTGGTGAATCGCGCAAATATTCACAAGATGGTCGGCGTGGTGGTGCTGGCGGACGTGCTGAAGTCGTATGGCGTGGAGAGGCGCGAATCATAGAAGGCGCGACGTTGAGTAGACGTGTGCTGGTGCAGTAGGATGGGCGCGGACCTTGAAAGCCGGCAGGAGGCGCTATGAACACGTTGCTGCAGGATTTGAGGTACGGCGCGCGGATGCTGATGAAGAATCCGGGGCTGACGCTGGTGATCGTGATGTCACTGGCGATCGGCATCGGAGCGAACACGGCCATTTTCAGCGTGACGAGCGCGTTGCTGCTGAAGCCGCTTCCCTACCCGAATGCGGACCGCCTCGCCATTCTCTGGCTACGCTCGCCGGGAATCGGAATACCGCAGGACTGGCCCTCGCCCGGGCAATACCACGACATCAAGACACAGAATCATGTGTTCGAAGAGACGGCCATTGCGATCGGCGGAAGTTACACGCTGACGGGACTGACGCAAGCGACGAAAATTGACGCGCTGCAATGCTCTTCGACCCTGTTGAAAATGCTGGGCGCGAAACCAATTATGGGCCGCATTTTCACACCCGATGAAGACGTGCCGGGCAAGCCGGACACCGCCGTTCTCTCCTATGGGCTGTGGAAGCAAACCTTCGGAGGTGATCCCAACATTCTGAGGCGGAGCATCACGGTCAATGGATCGCCGGTGATTGTGGTCGGTGTGCTTGGCCCGAACTTCAAGCTGAGCAGCGAAGTGATTCCGACTGTGGATGGGATGGATAAGGCTGATCTATTCATGCCGCTGGCTCTGGACGCCAAAGAAGATGTGGATTACGGCTCGGAAAATTTCAACATCGTGGCGCGCCTGAAGCCCGGCGTGACGATGCGGCAGGCGCAGGCGGACATTGACATCATCGCCGCGCGGCTGCGCGTGGATAAGCACCGCGACCCTTCATTCACAATCAGCGTGGTGCCGCTGATGGATCAGGTTGTGGGCAGCACGCGCAGTTCGATTCTGGTTTTGCTGGGCGCCGTGGCGCTGGTGCTGTTGATCGCCTGCGTGAACGTGGCGAACCTGTTGCTTTCGCGCGCCACGGGCCGCCAGAAAGAAATTGCCGTACGCACCGCACTGGGAGCAGGGCGAAGACGGCTGATGGCACAGCTTCTGACGGAAAGCATTCTGCTGGGCCTGATAGGAGGAGCGGCGGGGCTGCTGGTTTCGTGGTGGAGTCTGGACGTGGTGCGGGCAATCCATCCGGGAAATATTCCGCGGCTGGAAGAAGTCGGCATGGATTTCCGCGTGCTGGCATTTACGCTTGGAATTTCGATTCTGACGGGAGTTGTGTTCGGGCTGGCGCCCGCGTTCCGCGCTTCGCGAGTGGACTTGAATTCGGCTTTGAAAGCGGGCGGAAAAAGCTCGCGCAGCGGCGGCGGACTGAGCGTGAAGCACGACAAGCTGCGCGGCGCGCTGGTGATCGCAGAGCTGGCGGTTTCGTTGACGCTGCTTGCTGGTGCAGGCCTTCTGATTCGCAGCTTTGTGCGGCTGATCAACGTGCCACCGGGATTCAACACAGACCACGTGATCTCCATGGAGGTTTCCACCGGTGGCCCGAAATACAAGGACAGAGCGGTGAGAAACCAGTTCCAGCAGAATCTTGCGGAGCGAGTGAGAAATTTGCCGGGCGTGACGCAGGATGGCGCGGTTTCTTCATTGCCGCTGACTCCGGCAGTAGGATGGGGTGGAATCACGATCGAAGGATACGTGCCGCCCGCGAATGAGCCTGAATTGCAGGTGGACAAGCGCGCGTCAACACCAGGTTATTTCCACACCATGCAAATCCCGTTGACGAGCGGCCGCGAGTTTTCAGATGTCGATACGGACAAATCGCTGCAGGTTGCCATCGTGGACCAAAAAATGGCGGACCGATTCTGGCCGCATGGCAATGCCGTCGGCCACCGCGTGCGGAATGGTGGGCCAGACTCACCATGGCTCACAATCATCGGCGTGGTGGGCGTGGTGAAAGAATATGGCCTGGATACGGATACGCGAATGGTCGCCTATTTTCCTTACGCGCAGGCGCCCTTCGGGAATATGTACCTGGTTGCGCGGACGACTACCGAGCCGGCGAGCATGACCGACGCCATAATCGGGCAGGTTCACGCGATTGATCCGGATGTGCCGGTATTTGCAATCGCCACGATGCAGCAGCGATTCCACGATTCGATGTCGCGACAGCGATTTGCGACCGCGATGCTCGCAGCGTTTGCGGGCTTTGCGTTGATACTGGCGGCGGTGGGAGTTTACGGCGTGATGTCGTTTCTAGTCACGCAGGGCACTCCGGATATTGCGATCCGCATGGCGCTGGGAGCACAGCGAAGCAGCATTCTTTCGCTTGTGTTCCAGCAGGGCCTGGGTCTGGCGCTAATTGGAATCGCGGTGGGACTGGTGGGCGCGCTAGCGCTGACGCGGCTGATGGCAAGCCTGCTTTTCAATGTGAGCGCGAGCGACCCGCTGACGTTTGCGGGAGTGTCACTTCTGCTGATCCTTGTGGCCGTGGCGGCCTGCTATTTCCCGGCGCGACGCGCGATGCGCGTGGATCCGATGGTGGCACTGCGGTACGAGTAAGCTTTGCTAGACGTCGAATCACGGCCCGGCTGCTCAGACGATTCCTTTGCCCTCGATGCGGAAAGCCACGGCGTGGTCGCTGGGTTTATTTTCCGGCAACACAATGTGGAGCGCCACTTCGTCGCGCTCCCATTTCAATTTTCCGGGGAAGCCAATTAATTCGACGTGCTCGATTTTTCCCGGAGCTTGTGGGCTTTTGTTCCCGAGCGGCGCGATGGTGGCTTTTTTATCGGGCCAGCCCATCACGAAGGCGTAGAGCGTTTGGCCTTTGGTGGTGAATCGAACGTCGTCCGCGGTCAGCGTCTTTCGTTTGCTCTCGTTGAAACTCGCATCCTGCGCCGGCGCGATCGAGGCTGCGGCCGCTTGCCCGGAGATTTTCCAGGGGCGCGTCGCGAAAATGGCTTCGCCGTTGACGCTGGTCCAGTCCGTGACGTCGGAAAGAATTTTCAGCTCGCGGTCGTCCAGCATGCCGCTCGCGGGCAGCGGAAAATTCAGCATCAGGTTGCCATTTTTGCTGACGATATCCACGAGCAGGTCCACAATCGTTTTCGGCGTCTTGTAAACGGCCTGGCGGTTGTAATGCCAATCGCCGATGCAAGTGTCCGTCTGCCAGGGATGAGGCCAAATTTCCTCGAGCACGCCGCGTTCGCGGTCGAGCACGCAGAGCCCGGCATCGGAATCTTCCTTGCGCTTGCTGGTATAGACCGCTTCGACTTTTCCGGCGTTGCGCGCCGCATTCACATTCCATAAATTCGCGAGTTGCCGGAGACCCCAATCATCGAAGGGCAATGGCCCGTCGCAATAGAGAAGGTCGGGACTGTAGTTGTCCACAAGGTCCTTGATGCGGAGAAACCATTCGCGCTTCCACGCGTCGGGAACGCCGGCTTCGTTCCAATCGAACTTCTCGCTGAGCAGGCTGGGATCGGTGATGTTGTGATAAAGGTCATTAAATTTCGGATCAGCGCCGTCATAGGGCACACCGGCGAGCGGGCCATCCTTATCGGCCAGATGGCTAACGGCGAACCATTTGTAGCTGATCCACAAATGGTCGCTGACGCCAAATTTCAGGCCGTGCGCGAGCGCGGCGCGGCGAAACTCGCCGACCACGTCGCGGTGGATGCCCATCTGAGCGGCGTTCCATCGCTGGCGCTTGGAGTTCCACATGTCGAAATTATCGTGATGGACGCCCATGCTCATGAAATATTTGGCGCCGGCTTTTTTGTAAAGGCCGAGAAGATAATCGGGATCGAAGAGTTCGCCTTTCCAGAGCGGGACGAGATCTTTATAACCAAACTTGGAGGGATGGCCGTAATGCTCGAGATGATATTTATATTGCGGCTCGTTTTGGATGTACATATTGCGGGCGTACCAGTCGCCCGCCTCCACGGAGGATTGCGGGCCCCAGTGCGCCCAGATGCCGAACTTCGCGTCGCGAAACCATTCGGGGACCTGATATTGCGCAAGGGATTCGCGGGTGGGCTTGAAAGGGCCGGCCGCAATCGGGGGGATGCCGCTATCCTGCGGTGCTTGCCGCATCGCTCGCAACGCCGGCAGCGCGCCTGCTAGAGCTGCGATTGCCTGGCGCCTGGTGATCGTCATGGAGTTTTTCCTTGCCGGCGGGGATTAGCGCAAAACATGCGAACCCGCGGGCCAATTGAAACTGCGAATCCGCTATGGCTTGGCATCGGCTTCGTAAACGACTGCGCCATCTTCGATTGTCCAGAGAACTTTTGTATCGCGCAGGTCGTCGGGAGAAACCGTAAGGACATCGCGATCGACGAGGACGAGATCAGCTTGCTTTCCGGGGGCGATGGTGCCGAGCTTATCCAACTGGCGCATGGCGATGGCGGAGTTGCGCGTGTAGGCAAAAAGCATGGCTTCGCGCGGCATGGATTCGCCGACGTTGAGCACGCCTTCCGGGCCTTTGCGCGTTTCCGCCTGGTAAATCGCCTGAAAAACATTTGGCGTGGAGACGTTCCAGTCACTCGCGCCGGAAATTATTCCGCCGGCATCGAGGATGGAACGCGCGGGGTACATCCATTTGTAGACTTCGGGATCGATATAGGGCTTGGTCAGCTCGACGGAATCCGCCTCAGCGGTGGCCCAGAATAATTGAAATGCGGAGATGACGCCGAGGGCCTTGAAGCGCGGAAAATCACTCGGAAAGACGAATTGAAGATGCGTGATCGTATGAGGGATTCCGGAATTGCCGTTGGCCTTGCGGGCGGCTTCGATGCCGTTGAGAGCTTCGGTGACGGCCTTGTCGCCGATGGCGTGAACGTGGACGAGGAGGCCCTCTCGATCGGCTTCGATGACGAGTTTGGCGAATTGCGCGGGGTCGAAGAGCAAGTCTCCATATAGCCCGGTGTTTTTGTAGGGGGCGGACATTGCGGCGCTCTGCGAAGGAAATTCAACGACGCCATCGGCAAAAACTTTGATGCCGGGAATCGTGAGGCCGCGAACATTTTTGAATTCATTGATGAGAGCGTGGACTTCGAGCAGCGGATCGGCGCGATTGTCTTTTTTTAGTTTTACTTCGGGGAGCGCGGCGACGTGGGCGGTTAGTTCACCGCGGTCAGAGAGATCACGATAGGCGGTGAGAATGGGTTTGTCCACGCGCGGATCGAGCCAGGAGGTGATGCCGAGGCTGTGCAAATAGCGAACAGCGGAGCGGGCTCCGGCAAGATAATCCTCGCGAGAGTAATCGGGGAGGACGGCTGCGATTTTGTCGAGGCCTTGATCGACGGCGAAGCCGTTGGGCTCCATGTCCGCGGCGACGCCGAAATATTTGCGATCGGCAATAGAAAGATGGCTGACGAAATCTTTGGTTACTCCGGCGCGAAGGCGCAGGGCGCGATTCGCCCAACCGGTGTGACCGTCCATGCCCTCGAGGAAGACAGGCTGGTTCGCGTATGCGCCGGCGCTGAATTGGGCGTTGAGTTCATCCGTCTTCGACCAGGTTGCCAAGGGGAGGCCGCCGATGTCGAGAATATCGCCGCGCATACCTTTGGCGGATTTTTTTGTTTGGGCGACGAAGGCGGCCAGATCGGAGACAGTGAGGATGGAGTCCTCGACCTCCGCGGAATTCAGGGAGATGCCGCCGTCAATTGCGTGGATGTGGGAATCAATCAGGCCGGGGAGGAGAGTTTTTCCGTGGAGATCAATTTTTTCCGCGTTGGCGGCGGCCAATTGGGAGACTTCGGTGAAATTACCGACGGCGATGATTTTGTCGCCGCGAATCAAGACGGCTTCGGCGTAGGGATGCTCGGGCTCAGCGGTGAAGACTTTGGCGTTGAAGAAGAGGCGTTCTGCGGAGTTGTCCGCACCGGCCGTCGCGACGAATGCGGTGAACAGGATTGCCGCGAGGATGCGCGGGAATATCTTTCGCAAGATCATTAGGCCCCTTCTGACTACGCTTTCCATTTCGGACGAAGGAAATCGTTGGGACTTGATACTACATGGAATTCGAGTGCGCAAGGGCAGGGCGCGCGAAATTCCCGGATGAACGATATGCGCGGATCGAAATTCTTATTGCGCGGGGACTACGCTTGATCAATGAGGCGATGGTGGATGGCGTAGAGGGCTAATTCGAGGCGGTCGGAAACGCCGAGCTTGTCGAAGATATTGTGGAGGTGGTTCTTCACGGTTTGTTCGCTGATGAAGAGCTTTTCACCAATTTCGCGATTGCGGAAGCCCTGGGCGACGAGCTGAACGATTTCTTTTTCGCGTTCGCTGAGGAGGGGCTTTTCGCGGCGCTGGCCGGACTCGGCGGATTTCTTGAAGGCGTCGATAACTTCGGCGGTCATGCGGTTATCGAGCCAGATTTCGCCGTCGTAAACTTTGCGAATGCTCTTGAGGAGCAGGTCGCTGGCGGACTGCTTGAGCACAACGCCGCGAGCGCCGAGGCGCATGGCGCGGACGACATCGCGATCGTCTTCGGCCGCGGTGAGGACAATCACGCGGGTTGGAAGGGATTCGAAATTGACCTCTTCAAGGACGGCGAGGCCATCTTTTTCGGGCATGCGGAGATCGAGGAGAAGGATATCGGGCTTGAGCTTGGGAAGCATCTTGACGCACTCGGCGCCATTGGATGCTTCGCCCACGATCTGGACGTCGTCGGCAACGTCGAGTAAACGACGGAGTCCATCCCGGAAGATCGCGTGGTCGTCCGCGACCAGAATTCGAATCGCTGGTTTTGATTTCGCCATGTTAGTTCAAAGGAAATTCGATGGTTAGGCGTGCCCCGTGCCCTGGATTCGACTCCACTGTCAGCGTGCCCCCTACGCTTCGAGTTCGCTCTTTAATCGAAATCGGCCCGAGACGCAACCGGTCGAGCTCTTCGCTTGCATACAAACCAGAGAAGCTAAAGCCAAGACCGTTATCATCAACGACGAGAGAGACTTTGGACTCGTCTTGGCCTAGTTTTACCACGACGTGGCTGGCATTCGCATGCTTTTTTATGTTGTGAAGTGCTTCCCTGTAAATCTGGAACAATTCCCTGCAAAGGCGGTCTGGGAGACGCAAATTGCGGTCTTCGATGAAGAGATCGACTGCCAGGCCGTGCTCGGTACGGAAGCGCTCCGCGAAACCTACCATCAATTCGCGCATATCGGCGCTTTCCACGCGCAGGGGGCGCATCTCCGTGACCATGCGGCGGAGCTCTTCGCTTTCCTGCTGGACGGTTCTTTGCAGGTTGGGAAGCTCGGCGCCGGCCTTTTCGGGCGTCTTTTTCAGGACTTCGAGCTGGATCTTCAGGCTGAGCAGGGTCTGAAGAATTCCGTCGTGCAGATCGCGGGAAATGCGGCTGCGCTCCGATTCCACGGCGCGGGCGCGGAGGTTGCGCAGCAGAAAGATGTTCTCGAGCGGCGGCCCGAGGTGGCGGACGATCTGCTCGAGACGGCGCAAATCGCCGCGGGAGAACCTGCGGCGAAGTCCATTCGAGGCTCCGTTGCCATTCACGGGCGCGTGCGGCTTGTCCGAATGGATCAACAAGACGCGGCCGGCGGGGCGTCCGCCGGATTCAATCGTTGCCACCATCAATTCACGGGCTCCAAATTCATCGCGCGTGGAGGCGGGGGGCGGCGGAACATCGCGAAACGGTTTTCCTGAGCGGCGATCCCAGCCGAATCCTTCGCCGGCTCCGTGCTTGAATTCCCAGGCCATGGAGACTTCGAGCGAATCGATCAGAAAAGCATCCGCGCGCGAGAGCGGAAGCGTTTCCGGGCCACCGACGTCGTCGCGATCATAGGGGCGAATCTTCCAGACGAACAGGCGCTCGAGTTCGTCGTCGCGGACAGCGAGGCAGGCTTGCTCGCAATTGAATTCAGAGGTGAGCTCGCCAAGGGCTTGACGGATGGATTCGGCGAGGCCGCGGTCGAACTGGAGCAGGCCGGTAATTTTTTCGAGGAATTGCTGGCGAAGGAGATGTTCGCGTTCGCGCGCGCCGAGGAAGCCCATGCCGAGGCCCGATACCACCGTCCCCAAGCCAATCGCCAGCCAGTGCCAGACGCTGTGCCAGCGGAAGGCTTCGCTGAGCGCAAGGCGAAGAATTACTCCTGCGGCTGCCAGACCGACCAGGACCAGCATGGCGCGCGTTTTGCCGCGCGTGGCCAGCGCAAACACCGTGAAAAGAAATAGAAACCAGAATGCGGAGACGGACGGCGTGAAATACAGGAACGCGGTCAAAAGGATAGCGTCTGCCAAAAGAGGGATGCGAAGATTTACTTCGCTCTGGAGAAGATCGCCCAAAGCGGAGCCCACGGCCAGTGCGAGGTAAAAGCACAAGAGGACGACTGCCCCGCTGCGCGGCGTTGAGGGAGACGTCTCGACCAGGACGACGAGCGACAATGCCACCAGGATGACGCGTGCCAGGGTCACCTGGCGTTCGAGATAGAGGCGAGCTGTCTGGTCGAGTGACATTGTGGCGAGTGACTACATATAAAAGTCTAGCAAGGTCGCGGGCGGGCGCAACGGCGTGTCCTCTTTTGGTTATCGCGAGGCTCGCCCCCGGCGCGCATGTGGATATTTCCCCAAAACGCCGGGGCGAAAGTATTGACATCGGGTGCATAATCTTTCGCATAGTCTTATTCCAGCGAGGGGCATGGGTTCGACGCAACGATATACGCGCAGCGAGGTAGGCCGCATCCTGGGTTTGGAGGCGGGCCGGCTGGAGTATTGGGAGAGGCTGCGCCTGGTGCGTCCCCGGGCACGCTGGGGCGAACGCTTTTACAGTTTTGGCGACCTGGTAGCCCTCCGAACGGTCCAGCGACTTACGCAGAATCGCATTCCGGCGCGGCGCGTGCGGCGCGCAGTGACTTCCATTCAACAGCAGTTTGGCGAGATGTCCGCTCCGCTTCAGGAGCTTCGGCTGCTCGAACAGGGCGGCGAGGTGCTGGTGATTCCGCCGGGCGCGGCGCGGCCATTTAACCCGTTGCGCCAGCAGTGGGTCTTTCCTTTTGGGATGGCGGCGCAGCCGGCCAAGCCGCACACCATGTCTGGGCGCACGCCCGAGGAGCTATTCGAATCGGCGCTCGATTGGGAAAAGCGCACCGAAATGCTGCCGCAGGCCGTGGAGACGTATCGCCAAATTATTGATTTGCAGCCGGAGTGGGTCGAGGCGCACATCAACTTAGGTGTGGCGCTCTACCAAATGGGAAAGACGGAGGAGGCTTGCGCCGCTTTTCAGGCTGCCGTGCAGCTCGATCCGATGAACGGGATTTCGCGTTACAACCTGGGATGCGTGCTCGAAGAGCAGGGGGAGCTGGACGCGGCCGTAAATCATTTGCGCCGCGCCGCGCGGGCGATGCCGGGGCACGCGGACGTTCATTTCAATCTCGCGCTTGCGTATGAGAAGCGCGGCGAGCCGCGGCTGGCCCGCGAACAGTGGCAGCTTTATTTGCGCCATGCGCCGAATGGCCCCTGGGCAGTGCAGGCGCGGGCACGGCTGCGGCAATATTCACCGCAGAGGAAACTGGAAGCTCCGATTCCCTTCCCGCGCAAGGCGTAGGCGGCTCTCTCCTCGTTAGAGCGCCAGCAACCCGTTTTTTTTACAATCAAGCTGGGCCAAACTCGCTCGAATACTGTCTAAGGAAGAGGACGGTGCGTGCAAATCTTAGATGCGTTTGCGGAAGCGACGCACGGTGACACGCGGGACGCGCAGGTGTAGGCTCAGAGCATCGGGAGGTGAGCACTATGAAATCGCTCAAGACGAGCGGGGGGAAATTGCCCGTCGCCGTCACCCTGAAGGTGATTGCCGACCGGGTGGGCCTTACGCCCGGCACGGTTTCCGGAATTCTGAATAACTCGCCGAAATGTAAGTCTGTGCCGCAAAGCACCAAGGAACGAACGCTCGCCGCGGTTCGCGAACTCAACTACCGTCCCAATTATCACGCGCGGGCGCTGCGTGTGAATCGCACGTATACGATCGGATTGCTGGCTGCGGAAATTGGGTACTCGTACGGGCCGGTGCTGATCGACAGTATCGAGAAGTATCTGCGAGACCAGGGATTTTTTTATTTTACGGCGGCGCACCACCACGATGAAATCCAGTTGGAAACCTATACGCGCCTGCTGGGACAGCAGGGCGTGGAGGGCTTCATCACGCTGGACACGTGCGTGACGCAAACGCCGCTGCTGCCGACGGTGGCAGTGGCGAGCCATCGCGCGGTGCCGAGCGTGACGAACGTTGTGCTGGATCAGCGGAAAGCCGCGCGGCTGGCACTCATGCACTTGCATGAGCTGCAACACACGGAGATTGCTTTCATGAAGGGCCCAGCCTCCAGCGCCGACGCAGAGGACCGGTGGAACTGCATATGCGAGTGCTGCCGGGAGCTGGGCATTCGAATCCGGCCGGAGTTGACGGTGCAACTGGAAGGCGACGCCGCATGCGCGCCGGAATTAAACCACCGCTTCGTGGAAGAACTACTGAGCCGCAAACGGCGGTTTACGGCGCTGTTTGCGTTTAACGATAATTCCGCGATTGCTGCGATGCGCGTGATGAATGAGGCAGGACTCAGCGTGCCGGGAAACGTGTCCGTGGTGGGATTCGACGATATCAAGGCTGCCGCGTGCACGAATCCAGGACTGACGACGATCCGGCAGCCGCTACAAAAGATGGGCGAGATTGCCGCGCGAACCCTGCTGGCAGAAATCGAAGATCCGAGTGCCTACGTGCCGGTAATTGAGATTGAGCCGGAACTGGTGGTGCGGGGATCGACGGCAGCGGCTGCGTAATTTCCGGCTCACAGTGCGCGTTCAAAGAGCCGGGAGGTCAATTGGATGCGGGGTGAATCTCGATGTAATCGAACGCGGCGCGGTCGCCGCCATCGGGGGAGCCTTCGATACGGATTTCATCGCCGGGGCTGAGCGGGATTGTGTGGATTCTGTGACGAGTGGACGAGGAGCCGTCAATCTTTGTGGTGGGCAAGTGATCGTCTGCCAGCCATGTGTCTGCAAGGCGGCCGCCGACGAATAATTTGAATTTCGCCGCGCCGTTGTTTGTGTCGAAGTATTCGACGTCGAGATCGTAGCTGCCTGCCGAGCCATTAAAACGAAATTCCGCGGAGCAAGTGACGGCTTGGCGAGCGCAAACCGCGGCCTTCCCCGCTGATGCGGCTTCCCACGGCGTGACATCTTCTATACTGTAGCCATCGAGAGCCATCGCTTCGGCCTCGGTGCGCCCGGGGAAATGGCCGGCGCGGCCTTTTTCGTCAGCGATGCCGGAAACGCGCAGAAACCAATTGCAGATTGCGTCGCGCCACACTTGCGCGGCTCCAGCCTGATATTCGAGCTGCATCAGGATTTCGGAATAGCGCTGGTCATCGATCAATCCCTCAAGCGACTTCCACTGCCGGACGTATTCATCCGCGGCTTCCGCGCCCTGATAGTGAGAATCGTAAATTTGCTGGATGACCGTCTTGCCCGAGTGCAACACATACGTGTACGGAACGTGATGGAAAAAAAGGAGCAAATCGTCTGGAGTGTCCGCGAGGGATTCGTAAAGTTTCGCGACGGCAGGCTGGTATTGGCCGATGTAGCCGGTGCCGGTTGCGACGGTGCGATCCATTCCGACGCCGTCAGCGTCCGCGCGGTGCCACTGCCCCCAGCCGTTTTGCTCGGAGGCTTCCACGGACGGGCCATAGTGATTTCCAGTGATGTCGGTAAGCGTCTGAAGGCCGAGTGGGCCGGTGTAATTTTCATACGTGCGCCAGGAGCTGAGCTGCATGGCTTCGATCGTGGTTGTGACATGTGGATTGTTGCCGAAGGTCATGCGCGTCCATTCGTCGACAATTTCATTTGCGGATAAATCGGGATTCCAGGCGAGGCGGCCGAAGCCGTAGAGGTTTGCCATGGAGAGTTGATTGCCGAGCCAGTTTGCGTCGGCGCCGACGTTGGAGACGCCGACGAATCCGCCCGAGGGAAGATGAAATATTTTACCCGCCACGATGGCCTTCACGGGGGTGGGGCCGGCGGCTGAGGAGGCGTGCGCGTCGAAATCGAGAACTTCTTTCCACATGGGGACGAGGAAACACAAGTGCCGCGCCTGGCCGGTATACTCCTGAGTGATTTGCAGCTCGATGGCTTCGTTGGTCTTTTGCAGCGCGCCGAAAAGAGGAGAGGCGGGCTCGCGCACCTGGAAATCGATGGGGCCATTTTTAATTTGCAGGATCACGTTGGAATCGAATTGGCCATCGAGCGGCTGGAAATTATCGTAGGCGGCACGGGCGCGGTCGTTTTTCAAATTGCGCCAATCGAGGTGATGGTCGTAGACGAATCCGCGGTAGAAAAGCAGGCCGCCGTGAGGTTTTAAAGCGCGGGCAATCATGTTGGATGCGTCGGCATGCGTGCGGGCATAAGCGGACGGGCCGAGGCGGCCTTCGGAGTCCGCTTTGAGGACGAAGCCCGCAAAATCGGGAATGGCAGCGTAGATTTCTTGCGTTTTATTGCGCCACCATGCGGACACGCGAGGATCGAGAGGATCAAATGTGTCCAGGCCGCCGATAGATTTGGGGCTACTGAAATCCACCGCCACGGCAAGACGCACGCCCCAGTGGCGAAACGCGGCAGCCACGCGCGCGAGCTGCGGAATAAATTCCGGCGTGAGGATGCGCGGGTCGGCGTTCACATTATTTATGGCGCAAGCGTTGATGCCGAGCGAGGCAAGCAGGCGCGCGTAATCGCCGACGCGGGTGAGATCGGAGCGGACGCTTCCGCTGTCGAAGAAAATCGAGCGGCCGCCGTAGCCGCGCTCGATCGAGCCATCGAGGTTGTCCCATTGATTGACCCAGCGGACGGGAGCGTAGGGATTTTGGCGATCGTTCAATTCGGCGAGCGGCTGGCCGAGGGCAATCCTGCGCAGGAGCGCGAAAACGCCGAAGAGAACGCCGCGGTCATTGCGCGCGGTGATGAGAATGCAGGGATGACTAGCGAGCGTGAGGGATTGGATGGAGTAGCCGTCATCATCGAGATCGGCGGGGAGCGCGATGGCGAGCGGGGCGGCGCGAACTTCGGCGAGTGTTCCGAGGATGAAGGCATCGCCGCGAGGAACGTACGACCCGGATTGCAGAGTTACGCCGAGCATGCCGCGAATGCCGCGGATCAATTCCTGCTGGGCCGAGCGCATGAGAGCGGTGCTGCCGAGCGGAATGATTCTGCGGGGCAGATTTTTGTACAGCAGCTTTGCGGAATCGTCGAGCGGCGCGTAACGAAGCCAGGCGTCGATGCCTGATTGGGCTCGCAGACTAGCTGGCGCGGCGAGAAATGCAAGAAGGGAGATAACGAGGAGGGCTCCCGGTGCCATCGAGCGCATGGGACGCTTGGTGCGGCTGCCGAAAATCGTTGGGCAGATCAAGGAATTTTTCAAACAGGAGATTACGTGCGCGGCTCGCCTGGGTCAACTTGAGTTCCATTTCGCGGCGGTGCAAACTTCCGGCGAGTCGTGGTAACCTTGGATCACGGCGGTGAGCGTAGCTCAGCTGGTAGAGCATCGGTCTGTGGCACCGAGGGTCGCGGGTTCAAACCCCGTCGCTCACCCCAATTCTTCCTTTCCGACCTGGTGGACCGAATTAGCGGCATCCTGCGAATATTCAATCCATAAAATTTCAAGGAATCGAAAGAGCGACGCGCCTGCTGGGTGAGGGCGGTCGAACGGGTTTGCTGCAGCCGTCGGATAACGTTGGGGAGCCGGATGTCGATTGGCTCAAGAAAACTGCCAGTGGTTTAAGAAAACTGCGAGCGGGGCCGGCCACATTGGGCTATGCCAGGCCCCGCTCGAATTGTGGGGATTTCAAAACGCGAGAAAAGCAGGAACTAGCCTTTGCTCGGCATCCACTTTTGCATCAGAGTGGTGTTCTTCACTGCCTTCATGGTGCTTTTCTTGAGCTTCTTCGATTTTTTCGCAGCCATTTTGGCTCCTTTTGTTGGCCTTCGTCGGCCCAATCGGCTCCGGCCTGGGGCCGGGCCGAGCGAACGTACAGCAGACTCGCCGGAGTGTCAATCAGAGCTGGGTGGCGGCCGGCTGGCGTTTACTCGGAGTCTCAGAGTGCAAGCGGAATGCCAATTCACAGCAATTGAGAACGGCGGAGAGCATGTTCTTAGATATCAAAGGGATAGACTCGGCCGGCCGTGCGGCGATGGGAATTCGCAAGGCCGTGGTGCGTTGAATTACTCAATGCTTGTTGAATTATTCAGCGCGGGCTAGCTCAGCTTGAGTTGCAAAGGCGACGTGAATTTTCGAACGAGGTGGGAGGCCAATTCGAAGGCCTGGCGGCGAATTTCGGGGACCGCGGTGGTTTCCCAGGCGACACCTTTGCGCATCGGACCAATCGCGTAGAAAGAAGAAGATGGCAACCCACGGGCGTCGAGAAGCGCTCCATTGGAGTCCACATCCAAGCCAAGCGAAAGCGGACCTGGCGTGGCCATGCCCGAAGCGAACAGGTTCGACAGCAAGGGATCTTCCGTGCGGCGGCAATCGAACTCGGAGCCGGTGCAATTGATCACACGATCCACAAGCAGGCGCCGGAGGACTCCCGTCTTGCGGCAACGGAACTTGATCTCCGCGCTGCGATCGTTTTCCAAGTAGCCGGTGATGCGGCCCGCGTGGATATGGAGACGCCCTTCACTTCGCAGAGCTGAAATTAGATCGTCAATTTCCGGAGCGATGCGGTGACGGTGAACTTCCCAGTAGGGTCGCGCGTGGCGCAAGAAGCGGCGGCGCTCCGCCGGCGGGAGAGAGCGCCAAATATCCTGCGTGGCGGGGCGGAGAGCGTCAATCACTCCGCGCCAATCCATTCCGGCCGCGGCGGCGGCGCGAACCTGGTCCCGAATCAAGCGAAGGAGCCCGCGCGCGGTGGCAGGCGAATCTTCATTCCAGAATTGCGCCCACTGGCACGCGGCTTCGTGGCGCTGGGGGATAAGTCCGCGGCGCGAAAGCATGTGAATGGTTCCGCGGAATTTCCGCGCGTTGAGTGCAGCGGCCATGTCCACGCTGGTTAGACCGGTGCCGAGCAGGAGCACGGTTCCGTCGTCCGGCAAATCCTGAAATGCGGAAGGCGACCAGGCGAAGGAAATAAATCTCTTTGCGTCCTTCGCGAGGCCGGGAAATTCCGGATCGCGCGGAGGAAGGTTTCCCAGTGCGAGGACGACCACATCGGCTCGAACTTCGTGGCCGGACTTGAGGCGCAGAGTGAAACAATCTTTGTCATGCGAAAGCGAAATAGTTTCGTCCTGCAGAAACTGGAATCCATTGCCGCCAATGCGAGCGGCGGATTCTTTCAGAAGGGACTCCAGATATTTGCCGAAAACAGCGCGGGGGAGAAAACTTCGATTTTCAGCGGCGGGGTCATAAAAAGCGCGGGCCCATTGAAGGAAATGATCGGGCTCGCCGGCCAGTGCGGACATATTACAAGCGGGAATGTTGAGCAAGTGGCAGCCATAGGAGGTGCTGTAGGCAATGCCGCGACAGGGAAACGAAGCTTTGTCAATGATTGCGAGGTTGATGGAAGAATCGGCACGAAGAAGTTGCGCCGCGAGGACAGTGCCACTGAAGCCGCCGCCGATAATGGCAACCTGTACAGAGGTGTGGAGGCGATTGCCGTTGGAAGCAGGTGCGGGCATTTGGAAGCCGTTGTTCTTCACATGTTCCTCGCGACAAGGCGAACGGGCAAACAGAACTAAGTCTATTCGTTTAATAGGGATTGCAGGTTAGAGTCCATCCCGCGGCTATGTCAAGTGACTGATACGGGAGGAGTTAACGCGAGCGAGGAATCGTGATTCGGGCGCCGTGTGCAAGGATTTACAGTCTATTGGCAAACCGGCGGACATTATCCTGCCAGTCGGCTGAACCACGGAGACTCGAATTGGAGCGGAAAGGTTTGCGTCCGCAGAGAGGTTACAGGAGGCGTTGTAGCCGCGATGACGGCATTTTTTCTTGAGCTCGATTTCGCATCTCGTGAGTTTGAATGTAGGATATTCGGGATGATTCGACGCGCAGTACTCGGTGTGTGTGTGCTGATGTTTCTACCTTTCGCTGCAGCCCGGGCGTGTACTTGTTCGCAGGCCTTGCCCGGCAAATGCGCGGGATTCCAGAATGGCGATGTGGTCTTCGTGGGGACGGTTACCGATGCCCAGCACGTTGAGGCGGCCAACTCCGATGCGACGGCAACGGCGCCCGCGATGCCCATAACGCGCTACAGCTTTCACATTGACGAGAAGTTTGCGGGCGGCGACGCAGCCGATATTGACGTTTTCTCAGGCGGGGATGACGGGGATTGCGGGTACCGGTTTCAGAAGGGCGGTCAATATATTGTCTTCACGCAGCAGGAAACCGAAGGGCGGCTTTTCGCTACCGTCTGCAATGGAACAAGGCCGGTGACGGACGGACGAGCGTTGCTGCCCCAGCTGCGCGCTATGCGCAGCGGCCAGCGCGTTGCTTCCGTCTTCGGCATACTCCGCCGGTCCGACCCGCCATTTCTTGCGCCGGTGGGAGATCCGGACGATCCGCTTCCGCATGTGGGTCTGAAACTGAGGTCGCACTACGACAGGTTCCAGACCACGACGGACGCGGACGGGGTCTATTCCTTCTACGACGTGCACGCGGGTGAATATGCGTTCACGGCCAAGCTGCCAGCGAAAATGGAATTGACGCAGAAGACGCTGGTGGGTGGGCTGCCTCCTTTCAAAATACCGAACGGCGCGTGCTACGAATACAACGTGAACGCGTTGCCGACGGGACATATTCAAGGAACGGTGTATGGCCCGAATGGGAAGCCGCTGAAGATCGCGTCGCTGGAACTTTATCGGGCGGGAAGTTATGACGAGGCGCGGCCGGGGCTGTGGAGTTTTCAGGGAGCAAAGGGAGTCTTCGATTTCGATCACGTTGGGCCGGGTGATTACGTGATCGTCTATAACCGGCGCAATCTTGAAAATCCGAATTCGCCATTTCCGCGAGCTTTCTATCCGGGTGTCGCCGATCTGGACTCCGCCGATGCAATTACGTTGAAGGATGGCCAAGACCTGTTGAAGGTGAATTTAAAGCTCGGAGAGGGCTACCCGACACGCAAATTGCGCGTGCACCTGAAATGGGATGGGGCGAGACCACCGGGTACGGTGACGATTCAGGCGAAAGCGGATCGTGGAGACAATCCCGCAGCGGACAAAAACGCGGATGGGACATACGAATTTACTTTGCTCGACACAGCCATTTACACGATCACCGCATTTGAGGAGCTGCGGCCGGGCCGGGCCGCGGCGCCAGGCGCGAAATCGCGTCGCGGTGCGAAAGGCGCGCCGCCCGATTGCGTGGTTCCTCCGCGGATTGACGCATCCACGGTGGTTGTGCCCGGCGCGGATGAAACGGCCAAAGAAATTACAATCTTATTCCCCGATATACCCTGCGCGAATCCATAAGCGAGTCATGCCTTGGGCTTGCCCACGGCCAGCGAATTTTTGACTTCGCGCGCGCCGCGCGCGTAGAATCCATGCGCACTTCGGGCGTTGGCACCTACCTTTCGACGGGAGAAAGATGATGAAGAAAATTCTGGGATTGAGCGCGATGGCTTTGGCCTTGTTTTTTGCGCAGGCAGCAAACGCGCAGGCGCAAGAGCCGGCGAAAGACGCCAAACCCGCGGACGCGAAGGGCGCGGACGCGAAGGCGAACGCGGACACGCCGAAGGAAGAGTCGTCGGTAACGGATCACACGATCAAGCTCGATGGACAAGTGATTTCGTACAAGGCGACGGCTTCGACCACGCTGCTGAAGGATGCCAAGGGCGAGCCCACGGCGCTGATTTATTCGACGGCCTACACGAAGAGCGATTCGAAGGACATGAGCACGCGGCCGATCGCGTTCATTTACAACGGCGGCCCGGGCTCGGCATCCATCTGGCTGCACATGGGCGCGTTTGGACCGCGGCGGGTGGTGACGGCCAATGCGGCGCAGACTCCGCCGCCGCCCTACAGGATGGTGGATAACATTGGGTGCCTGCTGGACAAAGCGGACATGGTGTTCATCGACCCGGTGGGCACCGGCTTCAGCCACGCGGTAGGGAAAGCGGAAGGCAAGGATTTCTGGGGCGTGGACCAGGACGCAAAATCGCTGGCCGAATTCATTTCGATTTACATCAGCCGGAACAACCGCTGGAACTCGCCGAAATTCCTGATCGGTGAGAGCTATGGAACATTTCGCTCGGCGGTGCTGGGAAATCTTCTGCAATCGTCGAAAGGGATATACATCAATGGAATCGTTCTGATTTCAAGCGTGCTTGATCTGGCGACGCTGCAATTCGCGCCGGGCGATGACAGGCCGTACATGTTCTTTCTGCCGAGCTATGCGGCCGCCGCGTCGTATTACAAGATGCTGAAGGAACCTCCCAGCGATTTGAAGGCATTCCTGATGGAAGTGCGCAAGTTCGCCTCCACCGAATATGCCGAGGCGCTGATGAAAGGCTCGCAGCTGACGGAGGCGGAAAAAATTGATGTCGCCAGGAAGCTCTCGCACTACACGGGCTTGAGCGAGGATTTTCTGGTGAAGGCGGACCTGCGGGTATCGCTTTCGCAATTCAACGCGGAATTGGAACGCAACCGCGGGCTGACGATCGGGCGGTACGACGCTCGTTACTCCGGCCCCACGATTGATTTGCTGACTGAACGTTCCGAATACGATCCGTCTTACACGGCCGTAAGCGGCGCGTTCACCGCCGCATTCAACACGTATTGCCGCGAAGAGCTGAAATACAGCCCGGAGCGAACCTATGAGACATTGTCCGGCGAACCCGGGCGCAATTGGGATTGGAAACACAGCAATGGACGGAATTTCGGAGGCGGCGCCGCGAACGCGGAAGTAGATCTGGCCGAGGCGCTGCTGACGAATTCGCATTTGCAAGTGGAAGTGGAAAACGGACTATTCGATCAGGCGACGCCCTTCTTTGCGACGGAGTACACGATGGACCATCTGGCCATTCCGGCGGATCTGCGCGGCCACATTCACCTGAATTATTACGACTCGGGGCACATGATCTATCTGCACGAGGAAGATCTGGCAAAGCTGAAAGCCAATGTGGCGAGCTTCATCGAGAACGCTTCAAAATAAAGGTGGTGGCGCTGCTCAAGCAGGCTGTGCGGCGAGAGCGGCGGAGACGGCGCGAAATTATTGCGATTCCGGTGATTTCTGCGGCGGGATGGCCGGGCCTTCACCTTTGACGTAGTGGCTGAACCAGGCGAGATCGCGTTCGTAGATATCGGCCTGAAACGAAGGACGCGAAAATTCGTGATATTCGCCGGGATAAATGACCAGCAGGGTGGGAACGCCGAGGCGCCGCAATGCCTGGTACATTTGTTCGCCGTTGATGACGGGAACATTCCAATCGTTGTCGCCGCCTTCGATGAGAGTGGGCGTTTTGATCTTCGTTACGGAATTGAAGGGCGACAGCTTGTCGTAAAGCGCGCGGTTTTCCCACGGTAGGCCGAGCTCCATTTCCCATTCACGGCTGTAGAGATCGTGGCCGTAGTTCGCGATGTAGATAAAACTGCCGGCATTCGAGATGGCAGCCTTGAAGCGCGTGGTCTGCGCGATGATGAAATTGGTGGAGATGGCACCGTAGGAGTGGCCGCCCACGCCCAGCTTATCCGGATCGGCAATTCCCTCCGCGATGGCATAGTCCACCATAGCCATGTCGTCCTGATAGTCCTTGTTACCCCAGTCCGCAAAAATGGCTTTGGCATAGCCTTCGCCGTAACCCGAGGAACCGCGCGGATTGGGCGTTAGAACCACGTAACCATTTGCAGCCAGCAGCTGAGGGAAAAAATGGAACTCGTCGTACCAAGCCCACACCGGGCCGCCATGCGGCCAAAGA
>Ga0308309_10000699_pt1 | contig 20642 bp, 17 predicted proteins | sample HubBroMetageWFT5_FD_192491 | JGI IMG/M metagenome (GOLD analysis project Ga0308309, IMG submission 192491) | Warmed and freeze-thawed soil microbial communities from the Hubbard Brook experimental Forest, New Hampshire - Hubbard Brook CCASE Soil... | ecosystem: Environmental > Terrestrial >...
TCCCGATCGACGGCACCAGCCAGAAGATCGCAATGGCCGCGAGGACGATGTTGAGGACGAGTCGCGTCGGGCGCAGCCGAAGGCGTGGTTTCTTCGCCTGAGCACCGACCGGCAACGACGCAGCCTGGACGCTCATCCGCGGATCCTCTTGAGGTTGAACAGCATCGCCGGCACCACAAGGACGAACAGCACCACGGCGAGCGCCGCCGCGAGTCCCTGACCGGTGGGACTCGAGAACTCGTTGTAGATGTCCACCGCGATCGTGGCCGCGCCTGCCTGCGAAGACGGAGCTGCCATGTTCAGGATGATGTCGAAGATCTTGAGGACGTTGATGAGCATGGTGACAAAGACCACGACGAGCACCGGCATCAGCATCGGCACGGTCACCCGGCGCAATGTCTGCCACTCACTCGCACCGTCGATCTGTGCGGCCTCGAGCACCTCGCGGTTCAGGGCGGCGAGCCCCGCGCCGATGACCACCATCGCAAAGCCCGCCCAGATCCAGAGGTAGGCGATGATCATCGCGATGTCGACGATCGGCAGGCTGAGGATCGCCTGCTCCGTCGGACTCAACGAGCTCGTTGGCGTCAGCGATTGCGTCCCGAGGAAGAAGATACCGCTGAACCCCGCATGAAAATTGCTGGCGTCAATCTGCACACGGTAATTGCCCGAGCCGACACCGTCGAACTTGAAGGTGCCGTTGGTCGCTGTGGTGGTCGTTGCAGTGGCGGAGCCGCTCGAGCCCACCAACGACAGGTGCAATCCGGGGATGCCGTCCTCGTCAGGGAATACCTGGCCGCGCTGGGTGGGATGGGTCGGTGAGAAGTCACGCCACACCAGTCCGGTGACGGCTCCCGATGTCGCTGTCGGCGCAACAGCCACGACGGCTCCGTTTTGCTGCAACTCGCTGGGACTGATGGCGATGAGCCCGAGTTCGAGCGTGCCCCCGGCGCCAACGGTCGTCTTGCTTTCGAGGGTGCCGCCCGGTCCCGACTGGACCCCCGTCGCGGCCAGGCCGGCCACGGTCTGACCGGTGGTCGGGTCGATCGGGTACAGCCCCGGAGGACTGACCGCGTTGCTGACTCCCTGAACCGCTGCGTTGACCATGCCGGTGTGCGGGTCGATGAAGAAGATCGACGCCCAGGTCAGTCCCGCCGCGGTCGCGCTGAACACCAGCGGCATGAACACGATGGTCTTGAACGCCGTCGACCAACGGATGCGCTCGGTGAGCACCGCGAACACGAGCCCGAAGAACGTGACCAGGAATGGAAACAGCACAACCCAGACGACGTTGTTCTTGAGGGACACGATGATGTCGGTCGTCGAGAAGATGGCCTTGTAGTTGGTGAGCCCGACAAAGTTCTGGCCGCTCGCGTCGAAGAGGCTGCGTACCACCGTCGCGATGAACGGATACACGACGATGATCGCCAGCCACACCGCTCCTGGAAGCAGGAAGAGCAGTGACCCGAGGTGGCTTCGGAATCCGCCGCCACCTGCCGGCGTACTCGCCGTCGGCAGGATCTCGGTGGACGAAGTCGCAAGGGACTCGGTGGTCGGAACGGCTACCGCCACGTCAGGCTCTCACCACAGTGCGGGAGATGCTACGTCTGCGGACGGGCGACCGCAACCCGAAGTCACCCATTGGGATGAGAACGGATCTGAGGGAGTTGCGTTTCGAGTACAGGTGGAGTACACAGGTCCATTAGCACTGAATCGCCGGGGGCCGGGCGTGGGTTTTGCCCCTGTGAGGAGGAAACTCTATGACGCAGGTCAGCACGCTGGGAAAGCTGGCGGTGGTGACGGCCGGGATCCTGGGAATCGCAACCGCATGCGGTTCGACGTCGACCACCACCCCGCCACCGGGATCGAGCTCATCGGGCGCGAAGATCGGCGGATCGGTCACGGTCTGGGCCGAGTGGACCGCACAGGAGCAGCAGGACTTCCAGGCTGCGCTGGCGCCGTTTGAAGCGAACACCGGCGTCACGGTGAGCTATCAGGGAAAGGGCAACAACATGGACACCGCGCTCACCGCCGCGGTGTCCGGTGGATCACCGCCGGACGTGGCCCTGGTCCCCGACCCGGGCACGCTGCAAACCCTGGCGAAAAACGGCTCGATCAAGGATCTCACCAGCATCCTCACAGGGCTGACTTCCAACTTCGGCGCCGCCTGGAACACGCTGGCCACCTACAACGGCAAGCAGTACGGGGTGTGGTTCAAGGGCGCCAACAAGAACACCATCTGGTACAACCCTGCCCTGTTCACCGCGGCCGGCATCACGTCGCCACCAACCACGTGGGAGCAGCTGCTCACCGACGCCGCCCAGCTGCAGGCGGCGGGCACAACCCCGTTCTCGCTCTGCACGGACGTGGGCTGGCCGGTCGCCGACATGTGGCAAAACATCTACCTCAAGACCGCCGGCGCGGCGGACTACGGCAAGCTGGCGAGTCACACCCTCAAGTGGACCGACCCGTCGGTGACCACAGCCTTCTCGACGATGGCTGCGCTCGTCGGCAAGACGTCGTACCTGCTCGGTGGACTCCAGGGCGCGCTGTCCAACGCGTACCCCACGTGCGTGGACAAGGTCTTCCCCAAGCCACCGGCGCAGCCCAAGGCGGCAATGGTGTTTGAAGGCGACTTCGTGGTCAGCGAGATCACCGGGAACTCGACCAATTACGCTCCGGGCACCCAGGGCACGGGCAGCGTGGCGTGCTCCATCGACCCAGCCAAGACCCCGTGCTACAACTTCTTTGCATTCCCGGCGCCTGCGGCGGACAGCGCCAACAACGGGGCCATCCAGGGCGCTGGTGACGTGGCGATGATGCTGAATTCGACGCCACAGGCAAAAGCGCTCATCGCGTACCTCGCCGGACCCGAGGGCGGCAGCATCTGGGCTCACCTCGGTGGCTTCGCGTCGCCGAACAATCAGATCAAGACGAGTGCCTACCCGAATCCCGTCGCTCAGGCCGACGCCCAGGCGCTGGTCAACGCGAGCAGCTTCGTCTTCAGCCTCGACGACCTCCAGGGAAGCTGGGAGCCGAAGATGTGGGCGGATCTGCTCGATTTCCTCAAGGATCCGAGCAGCTCGAGCGTCACGACGATCGAGTCGACCATGGATTCACAGGCGACGACCGCTCTCGGCCACTGACAGTCACGTCGCGTCATCGCGGCCAGTCCGGCTCAGGATCGCGATCCGGGCTGGCCGGAGGCGCGGCAGTCTCGACCGCCGTCAACGACGGCGGCCTCATGATTGACCGGTGTCCATGACTCAGCAATGTGCTGCCGTGAGCCCGACCCCGCGAGGGTTGCTCACACGATTTCTCAACGGCTCCGGCGTGGAGCTCGGGCCGGGTCATCACCCCATGCCGATCCCGTACCCCGGCACGTCGGTGCGCTACGTGGATCGATGGCAACCCGAGGAGAACCTGGCGCTGTTCACCAACCTGGAGGCCGGCGCGAGCTTCCCCAAGCCCGACATCGTCGCCAACCTCGACGTCGAGCGCCTCTCCGCCCTGGCCGACGAGAGCCAGGATTTCGTGATCGCGAGCCATCTCCTCGAACACCTGGCCGACCCGCTCACGCAGATCGCGGAAATCCACCGGGTCCTGAAACCGGGGGGCGTCGTCCTCGTGTTCCTACCCGATCGGCGGCACACGTTCGATCGCAAGCGCGCCCCGACACCACTAGCCCATCTGATTGCCGAGCATCGCGATCGGATCACGGTTGTCAGCGACGAGCACATCGAGGACTACCTGCGCAAGACCGATGTCTGGGATCCGTCGTGGACGCCCGAGCAGGAGCGCGAACAGTTCGAGCTGAATCGCCAGCGATCGATCCACGTCCACTGCTGGTCGGAGGACGAATTCCTCCCGGTGATCGAGTACACCATCGCGGAGATGGGGATGCGCTGGGAGCTGCTCGATGCGATGTTCGTCGAAGATGTTCCCGACGGGTTTGAGTTCGGGTTCGTGCTCCGCCGCTCATCAGGGGCGGCGGACCCCGGCGTGGTGGCGGAGAAGTTGCGCCTGTCGTGGCAGGTGCTTGGGGCAAAATCGCGGCGGAACGCCGAGGCAGAGCGCCAGCTTGCCCGGCTCCGCGCCCTGCCCGGCTTCCCGGTGATGCAGAGCGCATGGCGGATGCAACGCAGGGTCCGGCAGAGCCTCGCCAGGCGCTGACGCCGCTCCCCGGCTTAGCCGAGCACCACCGCGGCGACCGCACCCACGACAAAGATCAGAGCCAGGTAGGCGAGCGAATAGTGGAACAGCAGCGCGGCCGCACCTGACGTCGCTTTGGCACGCGCCCAGAGGGCCAGCGCGAGATAGACGCCACCGAGCACAGCAGCGCCGGCGGCGTATCCGGCGCCGAGCACGAGCCCGGGAAGCAGGCTGACGGTGATCAGGGCCACGAGGTACAGCAGGATGCGCCGGTGAGTCCGGGCGGTGCCGATGATCCCCGGGAGCATGGGCACGCTCGCATTCCGGTAATCGCGACGCAGCAGCAGCGCGAGCGACCAGAAATGCGGTGGCGTCCAGAGGAACACCACAGCGAACAGCACGAACGCCGGCCACGCGATATTGCCCCGTACGGCCGCCCAGCCGACCAGCGGTGGAAAGGCGCCGGCGGCTCCGCCGATGACGATGTTGAGCGGGGTCCGGCGCTTCAACAGCATCGTGTAGATGAAGACGTAGAACAGCGCCCCCCCAAGGGCGAGGGCGGCCGCAAGGGTGTTCACCGCGAGCGCGAACACGCCCACCGAAGCGAGGATCAGCGAGACACCGAACGTCATCGCCCGCCACGGCACGATGCGCCCGGAGGGGAGCGGCCGGCTGCACGTTCGAGCCATCACCCGGTCGATATCCCTGTCGTACCAGCAGTTGATCGCTCCCGAACCCCCCGATGCGAGCGCGCCGCCGAGCGCCGCCCAGAACAGCAGAGCGAGTGAGGGAATCCCGCGGGCCGCGATGATCATGGTCGCGACCTCGGTGATGAGCAGCAGGACGATGATTCGCGGCTTTGCAAGGCTCACGTAATCGCGAGCGGTGGCGCGAAGCCGGCGGGAGACATCGACCGCGATGCTGTCAGCGACACCGGCCGCGCTGATGCCGTCGGGAGGGCTCAGAACGATGTCAGCGCTGGTCTGCATGCCTCTCCTAAGCGCTCCCTGTCGATGACGTGCCCAGGAGCGTTGTGAGCTCCGCGTCGAAATCGGTCGTGCTCATGACCCCGAGTGCTCCCAGGACCACATCGGCGACCTTGCCCTGGCTGTTGAGAAATACCAACGCCGGTGCAGAGGGGATGCGGTACTCGTAGGCGAGGACCGCGTTGGTGTCAGCGATGCTGGGATACGGCACCTTGTTCTGTGATTGAAAGGTCAGCGCCACCGACGTCGTGTCGCGCATGTCGACGCCAAGGAACACAACCCCGCGAGGCGACCACTTCGCGTATGCGGCGTTCAACGCCGGCTGCTCGTCCTTGCACGGGCCACACCATGAGGCCCAGATGATCAGGATCACTGGATGGCCCCGGAAGGTGGTCAAGCGCACGTCCTTCCCGGAGAGCGTGGGGCCGCCTGACGCGGTGACCTGCTGAACAGGTGTCGACGTGGGATGAGTTGCGCCACATGCCACGATCAAGAGGACGACCGCGCAACCGAAGGCGACGCGCCGGGTGCTGGTCATGGCCGTACCGCCGAGGCGCTTGGCACAGATCGATCGTCGACCTCGAACCACCTGATCCCGAGGTAGAGCAGCGCGATGAGAAACGGCGTCCCGCCGGGAACCCACATGACGCCGGCGGCGATCTCCTGGTCCGCGAGCAGGCTGAGCCCACCGGACGGAACCGGGTACGCGTAGAGAGGGTGCGTGGCGTACCCGATGACAATCGCGAGACCCCAGCTCACGAACATGCCGACCAGGACCACCACGGCTCGCCCGAGCAGCGTCAGCCGTCCGGTCGCCTTGACCGGGCTGATCACCTGATCCCAGAACAGCAGCCCGACCACGAGAAATGTCAGGTGCTCGAGGTCGTGAATCGACGCGATCCTCAGGGTTGCGTTGTAGATGGCCGGGAGATGCCACACGAGGAGGTCGACGCTGAAGACGAGCACCACAACGGTCGCCGCTCTCGAACCTGAGTGAAGTACACGCGTGACCCGTGCCGGCCACGTTCCCTCGACCTTGATCGGCCGCCCCTGGGCGGCCAGGTACCCGGCCCATGCCGTGCGGAAAGGATCAGCGAGCAGGATGAGCGGAGGTGCGACCAGCAGTAGCAGGACGTGCTGCACCATGTGATCCCACTGCAGCGTGGTGTCGAAGGAGGCGATCGGCGACACCAGTGCGAGCAGGAGCGCGCCGATGCCGAACGCGAACGCCGTATCCCCGTTGTCCCACGCTGCCTGTCGTCCCAGCGCCACCGAGGCCGCTCGCCGCCCGCGCCAGTAGAGATACGCGGCGGTCGCGCATCCCACGATCGGTACTGGTTCGAAACTCCAGTTCAGCAGCGGTGGCCAGAGCATGCCGGCCTATGAGGCGTACTGGATCAGCAGGTAAACCGCGATGGAGACGCCGGTGATGTAGGTCCACTGCTCCAGGATCGCTCGCGCGTGCGCGGTGCTGAGGCGATCGGTGCCGCGGAGGTGCCCCATGGCCAAGCTGAGCAACCACAGACCAACACCGATGAACTCGCCCAGCAGGACGGCGTACCAGAGCGTCGCAAGGTCAGCGTACGTGCCGGCACTGTTGAGCGTCCAATTGAACTGGTACATAAGCAGGATGCGCACGGCCCCAGTGAGGACGGCGGCCACAACCGCCAGCAAGAGCATCCCTCCGAGAGCACTCGATTCCCGCGACTTGCTGACCGTGCTCCACACGGCCCAGAGGGCGAGCACTCCAATCACGGGGAAGGCGAGGGATATCAGTGCGAGCACCTGCGGCGGCGTCCCGACGCCGTTCGGATGAAACACACCGCCGAAGTTATTGGCCCTCAGGTAGAGGAACGCGAAGAGGAGACTCAGCTGCAACGTCGTGTTGGCAGCCAGGACGAGACGTGAGGTGAAGACGAGCGTTCGCCCGCCACCTTCGACTTCTTCTATTGCAGTGAGGCCGGTAGGGCTGACGTCACTCATGCTTAGGCTCCACTCAAGGCGGGTACCGCGGGCCCGAAATCCGCCGCCGGCTTTCCGGTGTCGTAGTCGTACGGGAGCGACCATGCAACGGGCACACGATCAAAGTTGAACGTGGGCACCGGCGTGGGTACCTGCCATTCGACCCCGAGGGACTCCCATGGATTGGCCGCTGCGACTCGTTGCTTGATGACAACCTCCCAGATGAGGATGCCGAGGAACAGTGCCATCGAGAGACCCAAAGCCAGCGCGAAAATCGACGCGCTGTCGTTGAGGGGTTGCAGATATGCGGCATAGCTGATCACGCGTCGAGGCATCCCGAGAATCCCCACCGCGATGAGCGAAAGGAACGTTCCATTGAACGTCAGGAACACAGCCCAGAACTGGTAGCGCAGCAGCCTGATGTCCATGGTGCGGCCGGTCATCTTCGGCAGGTAGTAGACGATCGCGCCCATGAGCGCAAAGACCTCGCCTCCCATGATCGTGTAGTGGAAGTGCGCCTGGACGAAGTAGCTCGCGTGGAGCGAGAAGTCGCTCGGGACGTCGGAGAGGAAGACGCCCGTGAATCCACCAATCAGGAAGTTGAAGAAGAACGCGAAGATGAAGAGCATCGGTGTCGAGAAGCGTGTGCGTGCGCGCCAGAGTGACCCCAGAGCGACCAGGTAGATGATGCCGGTCGGGACCGAGATCATCTCCGTGGAAAACATGTAGAACGGTCGCAACGACGGCGCGATACCGCTGACAAACAGGTGGTGCTGCCAGACGACGAAGCTCAGCAGGCCGACACCGACCATGCCGCCGACCCCGACGCGATATCCCCACAGCGGCCGGCGCGTGAAGACCGGGAGCATCTCCATGATCAACCCGAAGGCTGGGATCACGAAGATGTAGACCTCGGGGTGGCCGAAGAACCAGAAGAGGTTCTCCCAGAGGTACGGCGAGCCGCCGCCCGAGGGGACGAAGAACGTCGTCTGATACGTGCGGCTGAACATCTCCATCAGCACCGCGGCAATCAGCGCCGGCGACGCGAGGGCGCCCAGGAACGATGTGACCAGCACCGACCATACGAAGATCGGCATGCGGCTCAGGGGCATTCCTGGGGCGCGTTTGGTGAGGATGGTCGCGATCATGTTCAGGCCGGAAAGACCGATCGACAGCCCGATCAGCGCGAAACCCATCAGGTAGGAATCCATCCCGAGGACGTTCTGATCGGCAAGCGGTGCGTATCCGGTCCAGCCTGTGGTGAACCCGCCAAGGAATACGGTGGAGAGGAGGATCAGGCCGGCGGGCGGAAGGAGCCAGAACGTCAGGGCTTCGAGGCGGGGAAACGCCATGTTTCGCGTGCCGATCATGATCGGCACGAAGTAGTTGCCAAACGGACCGATGATCGCCGCAGACGCCATGAAGATCATCAGCGTGCTGTGCAGACCTACCAGCGTCAGATACGACTGGGCGTTTGCAACCGAAGGAACCGGCGTGAGCAGCTCGGTACGGATGAACATCGCACCCAGACCGCCGACAAACAGGAAGACGAGAATCATCACGAGGTACTGCAGTCCGATCACCTTGTGATCGGTGGTCATGCGGAAGTAACGTCCGAGACCGCCGCCCTCGCCATGCATGTACGCGTTGTCCTCCTCGGATGGCCGCTTGGCCCCGAGGAGACGCCCGATCGGGTAGTTGAGAAAGCCCATGCCGGCCAGGAACCCGACCGCGCTCAAGGCATAACCGAGCAGGATCCCTGGGTCAGACCCAAGGGAGTGATCCAAGTCCGAGGAACCAGCGATGGCCTTCGTGCCGATCGCAAAGCCGATGATGAAGCCGATCACTGCGCCGATGACTCCCAGCAGCAGCCCCCACTCGTTCAGACGGCGTGCCAGTGTCGGACGCGATGACATCGGCGGCCGTGCGGTGGTTACAGCATCCACATCAGCTTTCCCTTGTGTGCATGAGAGTTTCGAACATCGTCACGACCCGTAGATGAGCTGGGCCGACGGTTCGTACGTGTGGCTGTACGGCGCCAGGAACTTCATGATCGGTGCGTCGAGCGTTGTCTGCTGCTGAATCCACGTCGCAAAAGCCGACGAGCTGACCACCATCGCAGTGTTGTCCGCCATGTTCCCATGCCAGAGTCCGCACAACTCTGAGCATTGGATTCGGTAGGTTCCGGTCTGCGTTGGCGTCGCGGTGACGACGTTGTCGTTGAGGGATACAGCATCGGCCTTGACGCCCAGTGCGTAGAACCAGAAGGAGTGGGTGACGTCGAGTGACGTGATGTGGAACTGAATCTTCTGGTTCACCGGGAGAACCAGCTGCGCAGTCTCGATCCCGCCGTAGCTTGGGTAACGGTACGTAAACCACCACTGCTGGGCGATGACCTGGACCTCGAGGGGCTGGTCGGCGGACGCCGGCTGCGGTAGTGACGCTGAAACGGTGGAAATGCCCGCCCCGGGCTGGTCGATCGCGAGTGCAACGGTGCCGTATACGGCAAGGCTGAGCACGATCACGAGCGTGGCCACGATCCAGGTCGTCTGAGCGCGGGTGTTCCCGCGAAGTGCCTCGGCGCTGACTTCTGCAGTTGGAGGCGCGAGCCGGTTCACGACCAGGGTGAAGAACAGCGCGGCCAGCACCGCCGAAAAAACCGGCCAGGCGATCTCGGCGAGCAGGAGGATGACGAGGCTCTCACTCGAGGCCAGGTCCGAAGCCTGACCGGGGGGTATCGGGCCGAGTGCGAGCGCGACGTCGCCCGCAACGGCTGCGACGATCCAGACGATGACCACGATCCGGATTGCGGTGGCTCTATTTCTCACTGCTCAGCCCACCTGGAGCTCGCCGGCCATGTAGCCGAGCGTTTGCATGGGTCCACCGTTGCCGTACAGCGTTCCCGCCGCGCAGGGAACGAAGCACTGCCAGCGGAACAGCCCCGGCGTGTCCGGCACCACGAAGTCGAACTCGATGACCTCCTGGGCATTCGCGGGAGCGTTGCTCGCGACGCCCTCGAGCGGGACGCTGACCCCCAGGTCGGGGATGGTGAAGGTGTGCGCAGCCAGCGATGGATCGAGAGCCGACATGACCTTCCCGTTGAGCGTCATCTGGTTATTGACCGTGCCTCTCACCAGCCCGAGGTACTCATTGCGGAGCCCTGTCTGACCATCCTGCTGGTCGATGGTCATGTGTACCACCGCCCCGGCCGGCACTTTCAGAAAGGTGGTGGGCAGGTAGCCGACCCAGTTGGGGTGCTCGCCGTTGCCCTGTCCCGCGGTGCCCACAGCCGCAACGGTCGTGAGATTGAAGCTCACCACCGGCCGCCCCTGGAGGGTGGTCGAGGTGGTGGTCGCAGCGATCTGCGGTGGCGTGGGATTGAGGAAGCGTGTCACGAAGAAGCCGACGAGCACCCCCGCCACCACCACGCCCGCCACGAGGATCCAGAATCTCGATCGCATGCTTGCCTTACCTCTCTATGAGCGCGACTGGGGCAATGGTGGAGACGCCATCGTCGACGAGCAGCAGGTGCGGAACGTCGCGTGGAGACGGCCACTGTGCAGAGCGAGCGTCCTCTGCCAGACCCGCGACGCCAACGGTGAGGTGAATCCGGGCACCAGTTCTCCACTCAACGGGCTGCCGGTTCGTGCTGAAGGCGCCATGATCGCGGTGTGATAGGGGTTCCGTCAAGCCCCTTTGCATCCGGTTCGGTTCTGCGAACAATCGCAGGGGTTGTTTGCGCAAGTGTTTGCGCAGACTTGCGCAGTTAGCGCCGGGTGATGAGCTCAGGATCCCTGGCGTCGGACGGCACCCCGCTGCGCGATGAAGACAACGGCTTGTTCTGCCCGGAAGCCGCGCTAGGAGTTGACCCCGAGCGCGCCCTTCCCGCTCCGTACAGCCCGGCCCAGACGGCGACCAGAACGCCGACAACCAGGAAGATGCCCGCGATGCTGTGGCCATCGCCCTGGTGCTGGACGAACAGCGCCACCGCGAGCAGGGCGACGATGGCCACCACCGCAACAGCGCCGTCATCGACGAACAATCCCCAGAGTTCGAGCACGACTGCTCTGATCGCGCGCTCGACTCCCCCGACGGTCCCCTGCTCGAGAGACGGGCGACGCAGAATCCAGACGAACGCCAGCGACGCGAGTCCGTACGCTGCCACCAGGATCAACAGGCTCAGATCGTTTCCCCACCAGTGGACGCCGATGCCCTCGCCCGCGAAGAAGGTGCCGAAGGCAGTGAGCATGATCCCGACGACATATTTCATCGCGTTCTCGGGAACGCGAGTCAGCGGGCGGCGGAACGCCACACCGGCGCCCGCGACGACCAGCAGCGCCACAAGCGCCCCGATCACCGCCGAGGGGATGTCCTGCAGACCACCGAGCGCAACCACGATGAAGACCACTTCGAGGCCCTCGAGGAAGACGCCGCCAAACGCAGTCGTGACACCGGCTCGATCGAGCCCGTTCGGCACCTCAGCAGCGACCTCGAGTAGCTCCTTGGTCTCCTCGAAGATCTTCGCCTCGTCGTGGAGCGACTTGAGGCCGCTCGATCGGAGGATCGCCTTATGAAGCCATTTGAGTCCGAACAGGAGGAGGAAGACGCCGACGACGGTCCTCGCATCGTCAATCGACACCCTCGACGTGATCGTGATCCCGAAAAACGCGACGAGGACCGTCAGCCCGACAAACGCGAGTGCCATGCCGAGAAAGGCACTCCGCCATCCCTTGAAGAGGCCAACGGCGAGCACGATCGTCAGCGCCTCGACCCACTCGACGCCGGCCGCGAGGGCGGTGGCGAGCAGAACCAGAATGCTCATCGGGCAACTTCCAGGCTTACCAGGCCGCGCATGGCGTCAGACTACCGGCATCCCTGGCGTGCCGGGCACCTGAGGCCCACGCGGCCGTGGCTCACTCGTGGCCGAGGTCGAACGGCCGCAGGAAGCGAGTGGGCGTGAAAGCGATGAACGCTGCGGGCGCGACGTTGTAGGTCGGGCCGAGTGCCGTTGCGGCTGCCTCGAGATCGCCGGCGTTCGTGCTGTCGCCCCACACGCCGCTGTTCACTCTATGGATGAGTGCCTGGAAGGCCGCGATCGTCTCCGCCGGAGTGAAGGTGCAGTGGCCGGCGCGGTGGACGTACCCCTCGCGGAGCATCTGCCCGTCACCGGTGTCCTCAGCGACGTTGCGGTAGGCCTGCTCATCCTGGTTGACGACGAGGCCGTCACCGGTGGTGTGGAGCGTCAGCACCGGCCGATCCAGGTCCCCGTTGTAGACGATGTACTTGGTCAGGTATTTGACGGCGGCCGGATCCGCGGCGATCGGCGCCGATGCCTGGAGCGTCGCGAGGTCGGAGGTCAAGCTCAGGCCGGCTGCGGAGTACAGCGCCTGAACCTCGGCGTTGTCAATTGACAGCGCGAGCTGTGCGGTGAAGTTGACACCCGCCGTCCACGAGACGTTGCCCCCGGCTCGTGCTTCGAGCTCAGCCCTCAGCGCAAACGCGAAGGGTCCGTCGACCTGGGTCTGCCAGAGGAACTGATTGGCCTCCTGGCTGACGTAGTCGGTGGCCGCGGGCTCCGGACTGGCGGGATCAAACCACCCCGGGAGGTCGCCGAGCGCACTGGCGAGCGCAATTCGTGCTCTGCCCTGCGGGGTGGCCTGGGCGGTGGCGAGCAACGTCTCGGCAATGCCGAGGTTGGTCGTCGGGGCGGCGATGTTGACCACCTGCAGTCCGGACGTCGGCCCCAGAAGCTGCTGCACCGCCACCGCGGAATCGAGCGCCTCATTCCAGGTGCCCACGCCGCCCGCGAGCACGCCGCACATCGGGAGTGCCGCGGTGAAGCGGCCCGGCGCGACCTGCAGCAAAGCGGCGGTGATCATCCCGCCGAGAGAATGCCCCCACGCGATGGTTCGCGACGGCGTACCGACGCGCCGGTCGAAGGCATTCAGGGTCGAGAGCTGATCGGGAATCGCCTGCTGCAGCGCCCAGCCGGTTGTGGCATACGACGATCCGGCGAGGGCGTAACCGTTGCTCAGCAGCCATTGGCCGGTGAGGGGGTCGCCAACGTCCGTCGCCGGGTTCGGGCTCCCGGGCGTCACGTAACCATGGCTGTACAGCACCAGCGTCCCATTCCAACTGGCAGGGACCTGGATCAGGTAGGTCGCGCCATCGCGGAGCGTCCCCGTGAGTGTCTGCGCAGGTGCGGAAGCAAGCGCGGTGACGGGTGCTGCTCCCAGTGTCGCGGCGCCGCAGCCCAAACTCAGGGCGCATACGACTGCCAGCCGGCGGCGGCTTGTCAATTGCGTGCGATGCATGCTCCAACCTCGCTGATGTCGCCGACGACGGTCAGACGGCCGACGCTACTCCGCGGGTCACTGGGCGGTCAAGCCGCGAGGATCGCCACGTCATGACCCGCGCCTCCCCTGCGTGCCTCAGGCTCCAGCGACGCGCGGCGCACGCCTGAATCAATCGCGAGGGTTCGAGGCGAACGCATCGTTCGCATCACCCGATGGATCCTATCTCCTGAGGCTCGTTGATCTCGGATCTCCAATGGGTCAGGCTCTAGGACAGAGTCAAACGAGGCGCAAGAACGAGGCGCAAGAAGGACTGAGGGGGGGACTCAAAGGTGCACATCGACCTGTACATCGCGCTGGCCGGGCTGATCGTCGGCTGCGCGGTTGGACTCACCGGAATGGGCGGCGGCGCCCTGATGACCCCCGTGCTGGTGCTGCTGTTCCACGTCCAGCCGGTCGCCGCCGTGGCGAGCGACCTTGTCGCCTCGCTGGTGATGAAGCCGGTCGGTGCCGCCGTCCATGCCGGCCGCGGGACGGTGCGCTGGGGCCTCGTGGCCTGGCTTGCCATCGGGTCGGTGCCATCCGCCTTCCTCGGCGTCCTGTTCCTCAAGGGGGTCGGCGACGGCACACGGATTCAGACCATCGTCAGCGTCGCGCTCGGCGCCGTCCTTCTGCTGGCGGTCGCCGCGCTCGCCGTCAAGATGTTCATGGATCTGCGCACCGGGGATCACAGCGTCGCCGATGCACTCCGCGTGAAGAAAGTGCCGACGCTGGCGATCGGGGCATCCATCGGCTTCATCGTGGGGATCACCTCGGTCGGGTCTGGCACGCTGGTCATCGTGCTGCTGCTCTTCCTGTATCCGCGTCTCCGCGGATCTCAGATGGTGGGCACAGACCTCGCGCAAGCGATCCCGATGGTGGGCGCAGCGGCCATCGCGCACATCCTGTTTGGAGACTTCAAGCTCGGGCTGACCGCGTCCATCCTGATCGGGAGCATTCCCGGCGTGCTGATCGGCTCGATGGTCTCATCGTATGCGCCGACGCTGTTTCTCAGAGGAGCGCTCAGCGCCGTGCTGCTCCTTTCCGGGCTGAAACTCGTCAACGTGCCGACCCCTGTGATCGGCATCGTCCTGCTCGCATGCGTGGTGGGGCTCCTCGCCGCCTGGATCACGATCCGCGTCAGCGGGCGGACCCTTCGAGAGATCGTGGGCGAGACGGGGAATACCGCCTCGGCGCGGACTCTCGCCCTGGGTGCCGAGGAGGCCGCCTGAGCCCCTCGTTAGAGGAAGGCTCTCCACTCCGTCCGCTCGACTACACCAGCTGCCGGATGGGAGAGCCCGCGAGGAACGCCTGGATGTCCTCGAGCACCCCGGTGAAGAAGTTCGCATACGTGTCACGAGTCACGTATCCGATGTGCGGAGTCAGGACACAATTCCCGAGCTTTCGAAGCTCGTGGCCAGCGGGGAGCGGCTCCGTGTCGTAGACGTCGAGAGCCGCGCCCGCGATCCAGCCCTCGCGGAGCGCGCGGACCAGCGCGGCCTCCTCGATGAGGGGACCGCGTGACGTGTTGATGAGGTAACTGGTCGGCTTCATCCTTCGCAAGTCCGCCTCGGTGATCAGACCTCGCGTCCGCTGCCCGAGCACCATGTGTATGGAAATCACGTCGGCCTGTGCGAAGAGCTCTTCCCGCGGCAGGTACGAAACCCCATGCTCGGCGGCGCGCTCAACGCTCAGGTGGGGACTCCATGCAACCACGCGCATGTCGAAGGCGAGACCGTAGCCGGCGACACGCGCCCCGAGGTGACCCAAACCCACAACCCCGAGCGTCCGTCCCGAGAGATCCATTCCGATCGTGCGCTGCCATCCGCCTGCGCGCATCGAGGCGGTTTCGACGAAGAGATTTCGGACGGAGGCGATCACCAGGCCCCAGGTCAGCTCCGCCGTCGACCAGGTCAATCCGTGGGTTCCACAAACGACGATTCCAGCGTCAGTGGCCGCGCGGACGTCAATCGCCTTATTGCGCATGCCAGTGGTGACCAGAAGCCTCAGCTTGGGGAGTCGCTCCAGGATGCGCGCCGGGAAGGCGGTTCGCTCACGCATCGCCACCACGATTTCGCAGCCGGCGATTCGCTCAACGAGAGCCTCATCCTCGAGATGCTCCGTAAGGAATTCGACTCGCACGCCTTCGCCGAGCACCCTCCAGTCGACAATCGCATGCGCTATTGCCTGGTAGTCGTCGAGAACCGCTACGTTCATGCCGGCTGGAACGTCTCAGGCGGTCGAGGGGGCCCGCCACAGGTCGATGCCGCTCTCGACCGCATATTGATCAATCTCGTCCAGCTCACCGGCGGAAAAGTCGAGATGGTCGAGAGCCGCGACGTTCTGCTCCAGCTGCGTGACGCTGCTGGCGCCGACGAGGACCGAGGTCACGCGCGAATCGCGGAGCGCCCAGGCGAGCGCCATCTGGGCGAGCTTCTGGCCGCGCCGTTCCGCGATGCCTGTCAGGGCGCGCACGTGAGCCAGGTTGGCTTCGCTGAGCATGTCCTGTTTGAGCGTGGCGTCCTGCCGAGCTCGGGAGTCCTCAGGGATGCCGTTGATGTAGCGGTCGGTCAGCAGACCCTGGGCGAGCGGTGAGAATGCGATGCACCCGACACCTTCCGCACCGAGGACGTCGAGCAGACCGTGTTCGATCCAGCGGTTCAGCATCGAATAGGACGGTTGGTGAATGAGCAGCGGCGTGCCCAGCCCGCGCAGGATGGCGACGGCTTCCGAGGTCCGCTGATCGGAATAGGACGAGATCCCAACGTAGAGTGCCTTGCCGTGCTCGACGGCCGTGTGGAGGGCACCGAGCGATTCCTCCAGCGGCGTGCTCGGGTCGAAATGGTGGTGGTAGAAGATGTCGACATAGTCGACGCCCAGGCGCTGCAGGCTCTGGTCCAGGCTGGCGAGCAGGTACTTGCGGGAGCCGAGGTCGCCGTATGGGCCTGGCCACATGTCCCACCCGGCTTTGGTTGAAATCACCAGCTCATCACGGAGTCCCCGAAAGTCGGTGCTGAGGATGCGCCCGAAGTTGGATTCGGCGCTGCCGTACGGCGGCCCGTAGTTGTTGGCCAGGTCGAAGTGGGTGATGCCGAGGTCGAATGCGCGGCGGAGGATGGCGCGCTGGCCGTCGAGCGGGCGTCCCTCCCCGAAGTTCTGCCACAGGCCGAGGGATAAGGCCGGGAGCAGGAGGCCGCTGCGCCCGCAGCGGCGATAGGTCATCGAGGTGTAGCGGTCGGCTGCGGGACGGTAGTCGGTCAGGTCTGTCACCCTCCGATTGTGCCGGATGGAGACTCGGCCAAGCCTCCGCATGTCGTGATCGTCGGCGCCGGGTTCGGCGGCCTTGCAGCCGCGCGCGCCCTTCGCCACGTGGACGTCGACGTGACGCTCGTGGATCGCAACAACTACCACCTCTTTCAGCCACTGCTGTACCAGGTCGCGTCTGGGCTGCTCGATCCGTCCGCGATCGCAAGTCCCGTTCGCACCATCGTGCGCAAGGCTCGCAACGTTGACGTCCTGCGCGCCGAGGTGACCGGCATCGATCTGGAACAGCACCAGGTGGTCACCTCGGTCGCGACGCTCGACTACGACTACCTCGTGCTCGCGTCGGGCAGTGTGACGGACTTCTTCGGCAACGAGAATGCTCGCAAGCAGACCATCGGCCTCAAGGACCTCGGCGAGGCACTCGAGTTGCGTTCACGCCTGCTCGGCTGTTTCGAACGCGCAAGTCTCATCACCGACGCGAGCGTTCGCCGGCGGCTGCTCACCTTCGCCGTGGTCGGAGCAGGCCCCACCGGCGTCGAGTACTCGGGAGCCGTGGCGGAGTTGATCAACCACGTTCTACCAAAGGATTACCGGCGGATCGACTTCACCGAGGTGTCAGTGGTGCTGATCGAAGCCGGAGACCGCGTCCTGGCAAGTTTCGCACCACGTCTGAGCCGCCTTGCGGCGCGCTCCCTGCAACGCAAGTCGGTGCGCATCGTGCTCGGCAAGTCGGTACGCGACATCGACGAGTCCGGGCTCGTGCTCGATGACGGCGAACGCGTCGAGACGAACACGGTCGTCTGGACCGCCGGTGTGCGGGCCGCGCCTCCGCTCGACCTCGGTGGCGACGCTCGTGCCCGAGGTGGGCGGATCAGGGTGACGCCATCGCTGCACCTCAGCAGTCACCCCGAGGTGTTCGTGATCGGGGACGCGGCGGCTGTGGAGCAGGCCGGCGAGGTGCTGCCGATGCTCGCGCCGGTCGCTATCCAGGGTGGGAAGTACGTCGCACGAGCGATCGGTGCGCGCATCAAGGGGCGGGAGACCGCTCCCTTCCACTACCGCGATAAGGGCACCATGGCGACGGTTGGCCGCGGCGCAGCGGTGGCGCAGATCGGACCCATACACATCAACGGGTTGGTGGGCTGGTTCATGTGGATCTTCGTCCACCTGCTCTACCTGGTCGGGTTCCGCAGCCGCGCTCTCGCGCTCTGGTCCTGGGGGTGGAACTACTTCTTCTGGGACCGGCCGGTCCGGCTCATCGTGACGCCCTCAGCGGACGACTGACCGGAATCCTGGAGCACGTCGGTGCTCGCCTGCTGCTCGCGGGACATGAAACTTCCGAGCTCCTCAATAGTGCTCATGATCGGCGACGGAAAGACCACGGTGGTGTTCTTGTCGACACCGATCTCCACCAGACTTTGCAGGTTGCGCAACTGGAGCGCCACCGGGTGGGCCATCATGATGTCGGCTGCGATCCCGAGCTTGTCCGCGGCCAGCGCCTCGCCCTCGGCAGCGATGATCTTGGCGCGTTTCTCGCGCTCCGCCTCCGCCTGACGGGCCATCGCCCTCTTCATGCTGTCCGGGAGTTGAATGTCCTTCAACTCAACCAACGTGACCACCACTCCCCAATCCGCCGTGGTGACGTCAAGGATCTCGCGAATGCTCACGTTGATGCGATCGGTTTCGGCGAGCGTCTCGTCAAGCGTGTGCTGGCCGACCACCTTCCGCAGCGTCGTCTGTGCGATCTGATTGATCGCGGCGCCGACATTCTCGATCGCCACGACCGACTTGACCGCATCGACGACTTTGAAGTAAGCGACGGCAGACACGTCGATGCTGACGTTGTCACGCGTGATGATGCCCTGCGACTGGATCGGCATCGTGACGATGCGCAGGGACACGCGGCGCAGCAGGTCGATGACCGGGATGATCGGCCGCAGTCCGGGCTTGCGGAGGCCGATCACCTGGCCAAGGCGGAAGTGGACCCCCATCTCGTACTGCTGAACGACGCGGATCGATGCAAGAAGACCCACCAGGATCACGGCGGCCACCAGGATCACTGCGACGACGAAGGCGTTCATGAGCAGCACTTCTCACTATAACGAAGCCTCAGCTCCGCCAAGCCGGCTCCGGCACTGCCACTTTGCGCCACGTGACGGGTACGTGGAGGGGTTACAACCGTGTGCGACGCGCGACCTCCGGTTCGCACCTGCTCTCGACGAACTCTGAAGACCCCGCCTCACGCTCCGAGGGTCGAGCTCACAGGCCTCCCGATGCGCGGTCCGCGATCGGCAGGTTCGTGCGCAACGCCGCGTCGACGCGGCGAAGCCACGCTTCAGCCGCCAAACCGGCAAATGTGGCGCGTGCCTGCTCCAGGTGAACATGCACGTGTGGGAGTGGGAGCGACCGGCGCGGCCAGGCGCGCCGGCGGCACGGACCGCGCATTGGTGTCTGCGGCCTCAGAAGACGACGCCCACCGCCGGCGCGGACTGCCGTGCCCGGTCGAGCCACGGAAGTGCCTTCACGCGTTCGAAGGTTTCGACCGCTGACGCGAGCATGGGCTTCGCATCGGCATCGCGCCCGCTTGCGTCGAGCCACTCGACGTGCTCGAGCTGCGTGACCGCAAGCCAGAAGGGCATTCCAAGCTGGGTGAACGCCTCCTCGGCCGCGATGAAGGACGGCTCCACCGCGTCCGCGTCATGCCGGATATCGGCAAGGCGTGCACGAAACCGCAGAGCCTGGGCGCGCAGATATGGCGGCCGTACGCCGGGTCCAAGGCCATCGACCACACCCAGGAGCTGGTCCACCTTCGCCAGGTCCTTGAGGGTCAGTGCGGATTCACACGCCACGCGGAATCCGGCTTTGACGTTTTGATGCCCAGCACCGCCGAACTCGAGACCAATGTTCATCGCTTCGTCGGCGTCTGCCAGCGCCTCCGCATCCCGGCCCTGACCACGACGCAGACACGCGCGAGACGCGAGGTAGCACGACCGCGCCTGCCAGTCATCCGACGAGACGAGCTGCGTGCACCATGACATGAGCTTTTCGAACTCTGCGATCTGGCCGCGCTCGATGTACGTCTCGCCGAACGCCAGCAGGGACAGGGTGTCCGTCGGCGCGCTGCGCACCTCGTCTTCCGCGATCGCGACCGCAAATTCGGTGGCCTCATCCCAGTCGCCAAGGCGCGCGAGGGTGAAGGCAAGCTCGCCAAGCGTGCTGCGTTCGTAGGATCTGTCCCCCATCTTCCGCGTCAGCGCGAGGGCGCTGCGGTAATGACCGAGCGCCTCTCTGTAGCGATCACGATGACCGAGCAGGTCCGCGAGGTTGAAGTGGGCGCGAACCGTCGCGTTTGGCAGATCGTTGTCGATGCCCAGCTTCAACGCATGGGCATAGAGCGCCATGGCCTCCTCGTCGTGCCGGCGTTGCATTGCGAGCATGGCCCTGATGTTCAGGGCTTGCGAGAGAATGTCGGGCAGCCACAGCGTCTCGGCAATGTCGAGGGCGACCTCCACTCGCTTGCTCGCGGCATCGACGTCGCCCTTGAAGTGCAGCAATGAAGCGAGCCGGACGGCCAGCGTGGCAAGGTCCTCATCCGGCGCGTCGTTAGCCAGCACCGCGTAGGCGCGCTCCATTCGCTGTATCGATCTGTCCAACTGTCCGCTCACCGACTCCACGAGCCCCAGGCGAGACAGCGCGCGTGCCGCCGGATGCGGCAGGTTCTCATTCTCGTAGAGCGACACGGCTCGCTCGAGATGCGCGATGGCAGACACGTTGCGGCCCCCGCTTGCCGCCATCTGCCCGGCGCGCTCGTGCATTTCGGCCTGTCGCGCCGAGTCAGGCACCAGGCGCGCCGCCTGCTGGAAATATCGTTCCGCCTCGGAGTTGGCGGCCACAGAGGCTGCGCGCTCGCCGGCCTGGAAGAGCACGTCCGCGGCGCGAGACTTGA
>Ga0308309_10000706_pt1 | contig 20603 bp, 14 predicted proteins | sample HubBroMetageWFT5_FD_192491 | JGI IMG/M metagenome (GOLD analysis project Ga0308309, IMG submission 192491) | Warmed and freeze-thawed soil microbial communities from the Hubbard Brook experimental Forest, New Hampshire - Hubbard Brook CCASE Soil... | ecosystem: Environmental > Terrestrial >...
ACGCCGCTCACCGAGTTCTATAACACCCAGGTATTCACCGTGACCGGGGTTACGGCATCGACAACCGTAGTCACGGTAACAGCAAACAACACGCTCGCCGCCAATGATATGGTCACCCTTTCGGGCGTAGCTGCCAACACTGGTAACAATTGCACCGCCGCCGACGTCGCCGTGATCAATGGCGGAATACAAACCGTTGCCTCGGCGACCGCAACAAGTTTCACTTTCGACGCTACGATTCCCACCGCGACGACTGGTGCCGGGTGCACTGTGACCGGCGCAACTGCTACGGGCGGACCGGACTACCTGTTCGTCGGAGTGAATGAAAATCCAAACGCAGTGTATACCCTTCTTTTGCCTAGCTCGCTTCTCGTTGCCTCAGGCGACCCGCCTGTTATTACTGCGACGAACACCACCGATGTAGCTGGCGGGACAAGCGCCACGATTGTGGACAACGATTCCACCGCGGGGCAGGCGTCGAGCATTTATTTCGGCACGCTGGCGACGTCAACCACGATTTGCGGAACCACTGCCGCGTACTGCGCGGTCAAGCTAACCCAGGCCCAGTTGGAATAGTTGGATCTCATGTAGCCCGGACGTTCTAACCAACTGAACTCCCGAGCAAACTAACGCTTCCTCTGATGCGAAACCGAATGAATGCCTTGATGATGCGGCTGGGGTAGTGTGAGCAGGCCTTGTGATCGGAAACACTTGGTACCGACTGAAGATGTTGGTTGCGGGGGGTGGATTTGAACCACCGACCTTTGGGTTATGAGCCCAACGAGCTACCAGACTGCTCCACCCCGCACTTTTATGATAACAACGGCGCTGGGTGGCGTCAATTTTCGGCTTCGTGCGCTCGCATGCATCGACGATTCTTGTTGCGCTGTAGATTTCTTCCTCCAAAGTTTCCCCGTCTCTTCCGATAAGAAAGTTTACGCGACGCGCAGCCCTGTATTTGTTGAGATCAATGCCGTAGGCGTGAGAGGTTGGGCCGGACTTCGCGCGAGCAGCAACGCAGTAATGGCGTTTATCGCAATTCGCATTCAGGCGCACTGAACGGATTGTCGTCTCCGCTATGACGAGTTAACGCCAGTGGGGACGGGGCGTTGCTTACGAGTTGCGAAAAGAAGTACATTTCTTTCGGAGCTTAAATTTGCGGCGAATGCTTGGTTTTCGGAGATGTTCCATCTCGGACTTGCGGAGCTGCGCAAAAACACATTTTTATTGTCTCGGGATTAACACCATTATCCGTTCGAGGACAGTTATCGCAGCGCTGGAGCGCTGCGCCACCCGAAATCGGGTTTTTTTCGCAACCGCTGAAAGCCGTGCCCTCCCAACAAACATTTGCGATGTCGCTTTTTCCGGGTGCTCATGAGCCTTCAAACTCTCAACGAAATCTTTTTCGCGGTGGTAGAGCGCGATGATCGGGTGGTGGTCATGCACCGGCGGGCCATCCAATGGGTTTCTATCTCCTCGTCCGAACTCTATCAGAGCGTGGCTGGAGTGGCTCGAGCGCTGCGGGAATGGGGAATCTCGCGCGGGGATCGCGTCGCCATACTGAGCGAGAATCGCCCGGAGTGGACGATCGCGGACTTCGCTTGCCTGCTGATCGGTGCCGTGGTAGTGCCCGTTTACGCGACTTTGACGGGTGAGCAGACGGCATACATTTTGCGGGATTCGGGGGCCCACGCGATTTTTGTATCCAGCGAAAAGCAGCTTCTGAAAGTTCAAGACATTCAGGATCAAACTGCCGTCGAAAGAATCGTGGTGATGGATGGCGTGGAAACCGCGCATGCTGTGCACATGGAGCGACTGATGCATGACGGCCCGAAAGAACGCGATGCGCAATTCGATTCTGAGGCGCGCGCCATCGGGCCTGACGATCTTGCCACCATTATTTATACGTCGGGAACAACCGGCACTCCTAAGGGGGCCATGCTCACGCACGGTAATATGGCGTCGAACATTGCTTATTCGCTTTCGGGATTTGATGTTCGCGGCGGTGAAATCAGTATTTCTTTCCTTCCCCTCTCCCACGTGACCGCGCGCCACGTGGATTTCGCCATGCTCTCGCGTGGGGTCACGCTGGCCTATGTTTCCGCGCTCGACCAACTGCCACAGGCGTTGTTGGAGGTTCGTCCTACGATCTTCGTCGGAGTGCCGCGAGTTTACGAAAAGGTTCACGCGCAGGTGGACATCAAGGCGAAAGGCTTTCCCAAGAGATGGATTTATCGCTGGGCGCTTTCGGTCGGGCGGGCGCACCGGGCCGAGATTCTTGTCGATCGAATCCCAGCGTCATTGGCTTGGAAACTGGGCAACCACTTGGTGTATTCGAAAGTCCGCGCAGGTATGGGCGGACGCGCGGAAGTTTTCATCTCCGGTGGAGCGCCGCTGGGGCGCGAACTGGCGGAGTGGTACGCGGATATCGGCATTCGGATCGACGAGGGTTATGGACTAACTGAAACTTCGCCGGTCATCGCGGTCAACAGTCCGAAGGCGCACAAACTGGGAACAGTGGGCAAGACCTTGCCCAATATTGAAGTTCGCATCGCCGAGGATGGCGAGATTTTGGTGCGCGGCCCTTCGGTATTCAAGGGCTACTGGAACCGGCCGCAGGAAACGCAAGCGGCGTTGGTCGATGGCTGGTTCAAGACGGGCGACATTGGCACACTCGACGCCGACGGGTTCCTGTCGGTGACCGACCGCAAGAAAGACTTGATCAAGACCTCCGGAGGGAAATTTATCGCTCCGCAACCTCTCGAGAACTCTCTAAAGCACAATTCTCTGATCGGTGAGGCTGTGATCGTCGGGGATAAGCACAAGTTTCCTGCCGTGTTGATTGCGCCTTATTTCCCTGTGCTCGAGGATTGGGCGCGAACTAACCAGGTCGGCTGCTCTTCGCGGAACGAAATGGTGGCCCACCCCAGGGTTAAGGCGCTCTATGAGGGCATCGTCGCGGATTTGAACCAGAATCTGGCGCGGTTTGAACAATTGAAGAAGGTAATATTGATCGCGGAAGAATTCTCGCCGGAGAATGGGGCGCTTACTGCGAGTATGGAGCTGCGGCGGCGAGTGGTGGAGGAGCGGTATCGCGATCGGATCGAAGCGATGTATGCGGAGGCGGAGACTTCGGGGGCAGTTTTGAAAGACAGTTAGCCACTGGAGTCTCGCGTCATCGCGGCCCACTTTCGCACAAACCGAAAGTGTCGAGCACCTCATACAATGTTAACTGTGCGATCTGCAACGAAAAAACCTGATTCACCAAGCGACGGAACCGCGTGAGCGGAACCTGCGCGCTACGCAACAGCCCCAACTGAAAGGAAAAACGTGCCTCTGACAGAACTTGATGCCACTGCGGCCTTGATCGTGATTGACCTGCAAAAAGGCCTTATTGCTTTGCCCACCGTCCACCCTATCGGTGAGATTGTCGGTCGCGCTGCGCAGCTCGCGCGTGCTTTTCGCGAGCGAAGTCTTCCGGTCGTTCTCGTCAATGTGAGGGGCGCGGCTCCGGGCCGCACCGACGCTGAAAGATTCAACCTTTCGCGTCCAGCCGATTGGTCCGATCTTCTTCCGGAATTGGAGCAGCAGCCCGATGACTACGCCGTCACGAAAGAACGATGGGGCGCGATCCTGGGCACGACGTTACATGATTACTTGCGTCAGCGCGGCGTAACCCAAGTCTTCCTGGCAGGCTTGTCGACCAGTGTCGGGGTGGAATCGACGGCGCGAAGTGCCTACGATCTAGGCTATAACGTGGTGATGGTCGTGGATGCGATGACGGACCGGAACCTCGATGCGCACCGCCATAGCGTCGAGAAGATTTTTCCTCGGCTAAGTGAGACCACCACTACCGAGCGCGTGCTCCAGCTGTTGAAGGATAGAGCGGCTCAGTGAGGCGAATATAGTTTTCCAGAGGGCCCGAATAGAGCGGAAAGGTGGGCTACCCGGACATTCGGCCAATCCACGCGAGATCCTTCGTGGCCTCGCAGCGGCTCAGGATGAGCTCAAGGACGAGTCCCACTCCTAACGTGGAAACCTGCGTATTTTTGCTTCGGGAGCGGGGGAACTTTAAGTCGCAAGAAATCTCGTTGAGAATGCATAAAAGTTGATGCAATGGAGTGCGCTGGCCGAAGTGCACGGATTTGCATACTGTGAATGACCATTAAGTTGATAGAGGGCAATGACTTAGAGGGACGACACTGGATGTTACCGCCGCGCATTACCATCGATTTGCATATGGCCTGAAAGTGCCATTCACGGAGAACCGGCCTACTGTTACATTTGTTCTCGAGCAGACTTCGGGGGAGGGCTGCTTCGACGAACGTCCCAGAAGCTCTAAACGAGCGCTGGGGCGTTTTGTTTTGTGGGCTCTGCTCTTGATTCTTTCCTTATCACTTTTCCCGTTGAAAGCGATATCGGCCGCGACGCTCATGCGCGATTGATTCCGCCACTTCCAGAAAAGCGCGGGCGGCGTGCGACAAGCTTGCGGACTTGCGATAGATCAATCGGAGCTGGCGATGAAGGCGCAATTCGCGCACTGGAATGCGCATCAGTTCGCCGCGAGCCAGTTCATTTTCCACGCTGATCTCGGGCAGCAGAGCGACGCCGTTTCCCATCGCAACAAAGCGCTTGATGGCTTGTAGAGTGGGCAGTTCGATGTCCATGTGCAAGGGCGTTTTGTGACGTTTGAAAGCTTGAATCACCTTTTCGCGATAGGGCGAGGCCACATTGTGCGCGACGAATGACTCAGCGCCGAGTTGCCGAATGCTGACCTGCTGCGCCCTAGCCAGAGGATGACTGGGGGGAACCACGAAAATCAATTCATCGAGGTACACGACGGTCGAGCGTAACTGGGGCTCCTGCGGATCGTAGGTGAGAACTCCGAGTTCGGCGCTGTGGCGCAAAACGTCGTCCGGGATGTGGCTGCCGAGCGAGCGCCGCACCGTAATTCTGATCATGGGATGCAGGCGGCGGAACTCGGCCAGCACCGGCAACAGATACAGCGCGGTGAATTCGTTGGCGGCGATGGCCAACTTGCCCTTCTGCAACTCTCTGAGTTCCACCAATGCTTCGTGAGCGTCCCCGCGCAGATTCAACAGCCTCTCTGCATATTCCTGCAAGACGCGGCCAGCATCGGTTAAGACGCCCTCGCGTGACGAACGGTCGAACAGCGGCTCGTTCAGTTCGTCTTCGAGCTTGCGGATCGACTGGCTCACGGCCGACTGGGTGCGATAAAGTTTTTCGGCCGCGCGCGAGAATCGTCCCTCCCTAGCCACGGCCAAGAACACTTCGAGTTGCGCCAGATCCATTGCGCCATCCGTTTAGCAGAACTTAAAGCTTCATTAGCTGCGCTGATAACTATAAATCCAACTAATGATAATTGAAGGATTATAAGCTTGCTTAATATGCCTGTCTACGTAGGATTGAATTCTGATCTCCTGAGGAGGCTCGCAGCATGGAACGCATCACGGTTTTCGATACGACTCTACGCGACGGTGAACAGTCGCCGGGTTGCAGCATGAACGTAGCGGAGAAACTGCGAATGGCGCATCAGCTGGACCGGTTGGGCGTAGATGTGATCGAGGCTGGATTCCCCATCTCTTCGGAGGGTGATTTCGCCGCGGTGCGAGCCATTGCTGGGGTGGTGCGGCGTCCCATTATCGCTGGCCTTGCCCGCGCCTGCGCGAAGGATATCGAACGCGCGTGGGGAGCTCTTCGAGGCGCAGCACGGCCTCGCATCCATGTGTTTTTGGCCACGTCTGACATTCATCTTAAATACAAGCTGCGGATCTCCCGGGAGCAATGTCTGGAACAAGCTGTCGACGCAGTGCGCTTGGCTAAAAGCTTTTGCGACGATGTTGAATTTTCTCCCGAAGATGCCACTCGTACCGATCCTGTATTTCTCTGTCAGGTCGTAGAGGCGGTCGTAGCTGCAGGCGCAACCACAGTAAACATTCCTGACACAGTTGGATTCACCACACCGGTAGAATTTGGCGAGCTGATTCGAACCATCCGCGAGAAAGTGCGCGGCATCGAGAAAGTCACGATCTCGGCCCACTGCCATAACGATCTCGGACTCGCCGTGGCCAACTCTTTCGCTGCAATCGACGCTGGAGCGAGGCAAGTGGAGTGCACCATTAACGGAATTGGTGAACGCGCCGGAAATGCGTCGCTCGAAGAGATCGTCATGGCCATGCGTGTTCGTCCCGACCGGCTGGCTTACGAGACCGAAGTGGTCAGCGAGCAACTGTATCCGGCAAGCCAGTTGCTGAGCGAGGTCACTGGGGTTGCGGTGCAACCCAATAAAGCAATTATCGGGCGCAACGCGTTTGCTCATGAAGCCGGGATTCACCAGGACGGCATGCTGAAGAATCCGCTGACCTATGAAATTATGACGCCGCAATCCGTCGGTGTACCAGATTCGAAACTGGTACTGGGCAAACATTCGGGACGCCACGCGCTCGGCCTGCGCTGCGAACAACTGGGCCATCAATTCGATCGTCATCAGCTCGATGAAGTTTATCGACATTTCGTGGTACTCGCCGACCGGATCAAACAGGTCGAAGATCACCATCTGGTAGAGCTGATCGCCACAATTCATGAGACGGCAGCGGACGACCGGAGGCAATCCGGGCCGATTCCGCTCGCGATTCCGACTTTGGCGGTCGCCGGACCAGAGAAGTCACGAGAACACTCCAAGCGGCTGGTTCCGCTATCCCGGTCAGGCAGTACAGGACTCCGAAGTCTTCCCTTGAATCCGATCGCGGAACGTCACGGCGATGCGGAAGACTACTTGTGGGGCGTCTGACGGACCGGATGAGGCTTGCTCCACGGCGATCGGGATCATCTCGACTTCAGGACGAACGGGATAACAAAAGCAGTTTTCAGTTTCCTGTTCTCAGCCTCAGTTTGTAACCCGCATTACAATAGACAAGCATGCTGCTGAACATTGCAATCCTTCCCGGGGAAGGCATCGGTCCCGAAGTCACGAATGAAGCCGTGCGCGTTCTTGAGGTCATCGCCACACATTTTGGGCACGAGCTCACGCTCAAGAAAAAAGATGTTGGCGGCGCAGGGCTTACGAGCAGCGGGGATCCGCTGCCGCAAGATACATTGCAAACTTGTCTTGCCTCGGGAGCCGTGCTGCTGGGCGCGGTGGGAGGCCCGGCATTCGACAATGTCCCGAAAGAACTGAGACCGGAGCGCGGATTGCTTCGGCTGCGGCGCGAACTCGGCGCGTTCGCCAATCTGCGGCCCGTCGTATGTTTCCCGGCGCTCGAAGATTGTTCTCCACTTCGGCCCGAGGTGGTCCGAGGCGCTGACATTCTTATTGCGCGTGAACTGTTGGGAGGAATCTATTTCGGTGAACCGCGGTCGACCGAGGGCACTGCTGGCAACCGCGTTGCGATCGATACCATGCGCTACGGCGAACCGGAAATCGAGCGGATTGCCCGCGTCGCTTTTGAACTGGCGCAAACCCGGCGCGGCAAGGTTACATCCGTCGACAAAGCTAACGTACTCGATTGCTCCCGGCTGTGGCGCGATGTGGTTACGCGCGTGGGACAGGAATATCCTGATGTGCAATTGCGGCACACCTACGTAGATTCAGCTGCGATGGCGCTGGTTTCGCATCCCGCGGACTTCGATGTGTTGCTCACCGAAAACATGTTTGGCGACATACTTTCGGACCAGGCGGGCGCCATTGCAGGTTCGATCGGAGTGCTGGGATCGGCCAGCATTGGCGGACCGGTTGCGCTGTATGAACCGGTACACGGATCTGCGCCAGACATTGCCGGGAAAGGGATTGCTAACCCGATCGGGGCCATTCTTTCGGTAGCGATGATGCTGCGATACTCGTTTCATCTTGATGCTGAAGCGAAGTGCGTCGAAGCGGGAGTCGCGTCAGTGCTTGAAGCAGGGCATCGGACTCGCGACTTGGCGAAACGGGGCCAAGCGACGATTGGCACCGCAGAAATGGGACGTGAAATCGTATCTGCCATAAAAGAGCGGATGGCCTTCCGAGAGAAACAGCCGGCAAGATTTACCGCGTGAGATCCGAGAATGTGGCGCGATTTCGTTTTTGGAACACTACTGTTCGCGAGTTAGCTTCGATCGACTGAGAAACCGATGGCTGAGACGTTCACGCTGTTTGACAAAATCTGGAATGAACACGTGGTCTGTGTTCCAGCGGATCAACTGCCGCTGATCTACATTGATCTGCATCTGGTGCATGAGGTCACGTCGCCGCAGGCCTTCGAGGGCTTGCGGGTGGCGGGCCGCAAGGTCCGGCAGCCTCAGCGTACGGTCGCGACGGTGGATCACAACATTCCGACCGAACCTCGTGGCACGCCCATCACCGATCCCATTGCAGCGCGCCAGATTCAGGCTCTGCAGCAGAACTGCAAAGATTTCGGCGTGCCTCTGTTCGATATGGATTCGTCCGAGCAGGGCATCGTCCACGTGATAGGTCCGGAACTCGGGTTGACTCAGCCGGGCATGACCATTGTCTGCGGGGACAGCCATACCAGCACCCACGGGGCGTTTGGGGCGCTAGCGTTCGGCATCGGAACTTCAGAAGTCGAACATGTATTGGCCACGCAGTGCCTGCCTCAACGCAAACCGAAGAGTATGCGGATCGAGGTGCGCGGCAAGCTTGGTGAGGGCGTTAGCGCAAAGGATCTTGCGCTGGGAGTGATTGGACAGATTGGCATCGACGGTGCCACCGGCCACGTCATCGAGTACACCGGTGAGGCGGTGCGGCGCCTCTCGATGGAAGGCCGGATGACACTGTGCAACATGAGCATCGAAGCCGGGGCGCGCGCCGCGATGATCGCGCCCGACGAGACAACGTTTGACTATATGAAAGGGCGGCGCTTTGCCCCGAAAAATTGGGATGAGGCGGTCGTTCGGTGGCACGCACTGGCTTCAGATCCCGGGGCGCGATATGACGCGACCGTGGAAGTTGATGCTGCGCAGCTGGCGCCGTTTGTCACCTGGGGGACGAATCCGGGGATGATCGCACCGGTTGATGGGCGCATCCCAGAGGTCAGCGACGTGAGAGCGGATCGCCCCGCGGTCGAACGCATGCTTGAATACATGGGACTGGAGCCGGGCACTCGCATCGAAGACATTTCTGTCGACCGTGTCTTTATCGGCTCTTGCACAAATTCACGGCTGGAAGACCTGCGGGCTGCGGCTCGCGTTGCCAAGGGGCATCGGGTTGCTCCTAAGGTGCGGGCTATGGTCGTTCCAGGATCGCAGGCGGTGAAGCACGCGGCGGAGCAGGAAGGGTTGCACACAATTTTTCTGGACTCAGGATTCGAATGGAGAGAATCTGGGTGCTCGATGTGTCTAGGAATGAATCCGGATATCCTGCACCCCGGCGAACGCTGCGCTTCGACCAGCAATCGGAATTTCGAAGGGCGTCAGGGACGCGGCGGGCGGACGCATCTGGTAAGTCCGATGATGGCGGCGGCGGCGGCGATCGCAGGGCATTTTACGGATATCCGCAATTGGCGTTTTCGTTGAGAGAACCATGAAACCTATTCGCGTTCACAAAGGTCGCGTAGCGCCGCTGCATCGGGCAAACGTTGATACGGACCAGATTATTCCCAAGCAGTTTTTGAAGCGGATTGAGCGCACTGGGTTCGGCGAGTTTCTGCTGTTCGATTGGCGGCGCACCAGCGATGGCAAACACGATCCGTCGTTCGTTCTCAATCATCCCCGTCATGCGGGCGCAAGTGTTCTGGTTGCGGGGAAGAATTTCGGTTGCGGATCTTCGCGCGAACATGCCGTGTGGGCGCTGGAGGATTTCGGTTTCCGCGTTCTCATCGCGCCGTCGTTCGCCGACATCTTCGCCAACAATTGTGTGAAGAATGGCGTGCTGACCGTGGTTCTGAGTGAAGATGAAGTTGCCGAGATTGCTCGCCGGGCAGCGGAAATCGACGGCTATGAAATTACCGTCGATCTCGAACAGTGCAAAGTCCACGACGGCAATGGACTATCCACTGCATTCCAGATGGACGAGTTCACCCGCCATTGCCTGCTCGAAGGGCTGGACGACATCGGACTCACTTTACAGCATGAATCCGAGATCGACGCTTATGAAGCCCGGCATTCCTCGCCAATCACGTAACGCGAACTGCCAGGAATTTCGACGGAGCGCACACGAGCAAGGGCGCTCGCCTCTCATTGATCCTCTGCTCGGGTACAATACTCTGACCCATAAAACTGCGAGGCGGTGAAGGGGAATGCCGGAGGCTTGGAAACAGTGGGAAGGCCAAGTTGTCAACGAGGAATTTTCGTTGATCCGATACTTGGGCGGCTCGGAGCACAGCGCAGTATTTCTGACCAAACGCGCCGACCGCGAACCTCAGGAAGTAGCCATCAAACTTATTCTCGCCAATAATGAAGACCCTGAACTGCAACTGTCCTGGTGGGAGCTTGCGGCGAAGTTATCGCATCCGAGTTTGCTTCGCCTGTTTCAGCGTGGCCGATGCCAACTGGGCGGCACGGAGCTGCTTTATGTCGTGACCGAATACGCCGAAGAAAGTCTGGCACAAATTATTCCTTACCGGCCGCTTACGCAGGAGGAAGCACGCGACACAGTTCGGCCGCTTCTGGATGCCCTGGCTTACATCCACAGCAAACGTTTCGTGCATGGCCACATCAAGCCAACAAACATTCTGGCGGTTGGAGATCAGATAAAAATTTCCAGCGACGGCCTCTGTGGGGCCGGTGAGTCGAGCCGGGTGCTGGGCAGACCCAGTATCTACGTGGCGCCTGAAATCGCGGATGGCGGGGCAATGTTGCCCGCGTCGGACGTGTGGTCCCTCGGCATGACGATGGTACAGGCTCTTACGCAAAGTCCGCCTGTCTGGAACGAAGCGGAGCAAGCGGAACCGGTGTTACCTGAGAATTTGGCGCAGCCATTTTTTGATATTGCCAGTCATTGTTTGCGCCGAAATCCGGAACACAGATGGACAGTGCCTGAGATCGCGACACGGTTGCAACAACCGTCGTCTGAACCCCAATCACGAGAAACGGCCGAGTCCGAACGAACGTTTACGAAATGGGTTTACCTGGTGCCAGGTGTCGTCGTAGCAACACTCCTGCTGGTACTTCTTGGCCCCAAGCTGCTGCATCGCCCTCCCGGAGTTGAGCCAGGACCCTCGAGTGCGATCGAATCGCAGGCGCAGCCGGCCACTGCTGCCAGTGTCCCGGCTCCGCCGAATGCACCTGCCGCGGCGAATGGTGGCACGAACAGGAATGCGGCAGGTGCCGATAGAGTTCAGGGCGCAGTCGCGCAGCAGGTCTTGCCGGACGTGTCGAAGAGTGCGTTAAGGACGATTCACGGCAAGGTGAAGGTTCGCGTTAAAGTGTCAGCGGATTCATCGGGTAAGGTGGTGTTGGCTAAATTCGATTCGCGAGGATCGAGCCGTTATTTTTCGGAGCGAGCTCTAGAAGCGGCGCGGCGCTGGACATTTAAGCCCCCGCAGGCCGGGGGGCAGAGTGTCCCGAGCGAATGGATGTTGACCTTCGAGTTCGAGCGAAGCGGAATTATTGCGCATCCCACGCAAACGTTTCCGTAGACATCGCTCTCGGAACCCAACGAAAAAATTCCTTTTTTAAATTGCGGTTTATTCGGAACGCTAGGCGCAAGTTCAATCGGTGAAAGAAACAAATACGATTCAAGCTGCCACGTGCTTCTCCAGTTCCTCGCGGTTCCAGTTCCCCAAACGCGCACCGGCCTCGTAAGTGCTCTGCAGAAATTCCAGAAGCGCGGCTTTTGGGTCTGAAGCATTGCGAACGTCGTCGTACATGAGAAGGAATTCGTGCATCTGGGGATGATAAAAACCTTTTGCCGGGGCGACTCGTGCTTGCGCGAAACCTGTCGGTTCCGGGGCCGCGTAGGCATAGAACGCCGGACCTTTTATGTCGCCACCGCCGGGCCAGAAACCAGCGCTAATCGCTTCGTGCGAATATGCCTCTCGCGTGACCGCATCGGCTCCCTCTCGCGCGGGTGCGCGACGGCCTGAGAAACGCGTCACCGCCAGATCGAAGCTGCCCCAAAAGAAATGCACCGGGCTATTCTTTCCGATAAATCCCGATCGAAACTCTTTAAATGTCTCGTCCACGACAACCAGAATGCGCCAGAGTCGGTTCGCATACTCCGGGTCGTACGAAGCATGTTGCGTATCCTGATCAAAGGCAATCGGGTTCGGGATCTCGACTGGCATCTTCCAGATTTTTACGTGAATGCCGAGCGATGCCAGACATTCCATGAACTCCTCGTAAAAATCGGCGACTGATCGCGGGGCCAGCGCCATTGCTCGTTCTTTGTCGCGACTGGTCCGAATCGATAGCTTGTGATGTACGAAATCGAATTGAATCTCAAAAATGTGGCCTTCATACGGGATGGGCGAAGTTGTGAGGCCAACTGAATTGACGTAGAGAGGAACTTCCCACCAATGATTAATCCTAGGACTCAGCGCAAGACGGATTTTCCCTACGATTTGGGTCCACATGTGAAGGGTCGCATAAGTGTCCTTCCATGATTCAAGAGGCAATTCCGGCCAACGGGTGGGATTGATTCGCACATTCATATCGTCTCGCGATGAGAAACTCGATCAAGAATACACGACCTATCTTACTGCGGGACTGATTACGAGACTGAAGACAACGATCGACAATTCCGTGGGCGCCGCGTATGTTACTCATTAGCCACGCCATTTGCGATCCAGTCAAGAAAATCGCATTCCCCGCAAAATCAATGTAACACTCCGCAGCCTTCAGCATCTAAGGAGGGAGCAGATGGCATAGGCGGACAAAATGATGGCTTTTGTCCTGCTTCGCGGCGCTTCGTCGTAAGTTCTGAGTGGCTACCAGAGTGGATCGAGTGGAAATTCCCGTGGCGTTTTCGATTGCGTGCTATTAGGCGGGAACGAAGACAGAATCACGCAGTGCAGCTAGTGGCTTTGGAGGCAACGATGCCCGTCGCGGAAAAGAAAATCGACGTTCGACACCAACTGCTTGATCGCTTGTCCGACGCTCGAGTTCGAACGGATGAGATTTTTGACACTGTGAAGCCCGACTCGATTTACGAGCGGCCGATTCCGGAACGACATCGAATCATTTTTTATCTCGGTCATCTAGAGGCGTTCGACTGGAACCTGCTGCGGGAGCGTGTTCTGGGCTCGAAGGCGTTTCATCCGGACTACGATCGACTATTTGCCTTCGGAATCGATCCGGTAAATGGCGCCCTTCCCTCCGACAAACCGGACGATTGGCCGTCAGTAGCGGATACGCGGCGTTACGTGCGGCGAATCCGGGAGAGCATCGATGAAGGTCTGGCGACGCTTGAACCTGCCGATTGGCATTCTAATCCGGTGGGCGCAGATTTTACTGCGAGCACATTGCTCAACGTGGCCATCGAGCACCGGTTTATGCACGCGGAAACTTTGGCGTATATGCTGCATCAGTTGCCTTTTGACCGTAAGGTTTCGAATGCCCCTAAACCCGAACTGATTCTTCCTGTCGTGAGCCCCAGAATGATTGAGATTCCCGCCGGGCGGGCCACGCTTGGACTGTCGCGGCGTGACCACGGTGCTTTCGGTTGGGACAACGAGTACGAAGAGCAGACCTTCGATGTTAGAGCGTTTGCTATCGACAAATACAAAGTGACGAATGGCCAGTATCTCGATTTCGTCGCTGCGGGCGGCTATGAAAATCCTGCCTGCTGGACGGAAGAAGATTGGAATTGGCGAACCGAGCGAAATATTCAGCACCCGGTATTTTGGAGCAGCAACCGCGCCCGCTGGTATTTGCGGACGATGTTTGACGAAATCCCCTTGCCCCTGGACTCGCCAGTCTACGTGAGCCACGCGGAGGCTAATGGATATGCTCGCTGGGCCGGGAAGTCATTGCCTACGGAGGCGCAGTGGCATCGCGCAGCGTATGGAACCGAGAACGATCGCGAGAGGTCCTATCCATGGGGCAACGCGACTCCGAACTCAAGCAAGGGCAATTTCGATTTCGAACGCTGGGACCCGGTTTCGGTTGGAGCATTTCCCGAAGGCGAGAGCGCTTTCGGCGTCGCAGACTTACTGGGTAACGGCTGGGAGTGGACATCGAGCAAGTTCGCGCCATTTCCCGGCTTTCAGAAGTTTTCGTTTTATCCCGGCTACTCCGCCGACTTCTTCGATGGTAAACACTACGTGATGAAAGGGGCATCGTCGCGCACTGCGGCGTGCATGTTGCGGCGCTCGTTTCGCAACTGGTTCCAGCCCCATTACCAGTATGTTTACGCGGGTTTTCGCTGCGTGAGCAACTGATCAATTCTGGAGGACTGCATGTTGACGCAAGCTTTTACAGCTGGCACCACTTTCGATTTTGCCACCGATGTGCGCGTAGGTTTGACCAAGCCTGGCCAAAAAGAATTGCCTTCGAAATACCTGTATGACAGCGTTGGATCCGCGCTTTTCGAGGTCATCAGCGTCCTTCCCGAATATGGTTTGACTCGCGCCGATGAGCGCCTTCTGCGCAGGCATTCGGAAGACATCGTGGCAAGACTCGCGCCTCCGATCACGGTCGCTGAACTGGGCAGCGGCAGCGGAAAGAAAACCCGTTGGATGCTCGAAGCGCTGAGCCGTCACCAGCATATTTCATACTGCCCCATTGAGATTTCGCGGGCTGCGCTCACCATGTGCGAGCGCGAACTCGGCGACATTGATTCGGTCAGCATCGTTGGTTTTGAGCGCGAATATCTTGACGGATTGCTCGAAGCGGCGGCTCGGCGCCAGGCTGGAGAACAATTGCTCGTTCTGTTTCTCGGGAGCACGATTGGCAACTTTGAGCATCCGGCGGATGTAACATTTCTGCGCAAGATGCGGGGCATCCTGTGCCCAGGTGACGCGCTTCTGTTGGGCACCGACTTAACGAAACCGATGCGTCAATTGCTGGATGCGTATGATGATCCGCTTGGGGTTACGGCTGCGTTCAATTTAAATTTGCTGGCGCGAATCAATCGAGAACTCGACGCCGACTTTGTGCTCGACCAATTCGAACATGTGGCTCGATTCAACGAGGACGTCGGCAGCGTCGAAATGCACCTTCGCTCGCGTAATAAACAGGTCGTGAGCATACCCGCAGCTTCTCTGACGGTTACTTTCGCTGAAGGCGAAACCATCTGGACCGAGAGCAGCCACAAATATTCTGTTGCTGAAGTATTTCGAATTGCCGAGAAGGCAGGTTTCCGCTGTGACGCGCAGTGGATCGATGAAGAATGGCCATTCGCCGAGAATTTGTTAATCGCTGAATGATCTGTGGAATGTCGGACCAATTTCCCCGAAACGCTTGTTGTCCCGAGCGCAGCGAGGGATATCGTTTTTCCCGCGCAACCAATATCGACACCGCATGTGAAACTCAGATTCCTCGTTTCGCGATGACCAGTTTATAGCGGCAATGCAACAGGCATCCTAACTTCACTCGATGTCGTCCCCGCCTTCATCCATCGGAGCCTTCGATTCGAGATGAATCTCGGGCAGCTTTGCGCTCTTGAGTTGCCGATTGAGCGCCGGCAAATCGGATTGTTTGATCTCCTCCCACCGTTTCAATGATGCGGAAAGATCGCGCTCCGCATCCGCTGCCGCGCTTGTTTGAGCCGCAGTGGGCGCGGCGTCGGCTTGTCCGATGCTGCCATAGAGCGCATCAATCGCAGCATTCTCCCGCGTCAGCGTTGGCTCCGACGCTCCGGGGACAGGCGGTGTTGGCCCGCGCAAAATCATTCCAACTTTTTGATCAAGCCCCTTGATTGATTCCCCGAGCTTTCCCGCTTGCTTTTCAAGCTTGTGCAGTTGATCGACGGCTGAGCGCGCCTGTACAACAGCTTCCGTACCCCGGGTCAACTCAGCGGCCAGGCGCATTTCGAGGTTGAATTGTTGTTCGAGCACCACTTGAGACGTATGTACGCGTGGGTCGATCTTGACCGTGAGTGGCGCAGTAAAATTGTGGCCGTTCGCGCTGAGTCGCGCTGTGTATTCTCCGGGCGGCGCGAGTGGTCCTTGAGGTGTTCCGGGCGTATCGTGAGGCACCGCAGAAATCGGATACTGCTGCTGCAATGAAGTCGGCGAAGGATAATGCAGATCCCATACCCAACGGTGCATCCCGGCGCCAGCTGAAACAATCTTCGGCATGCGTATCCAGTAAAGTGGAATCAGTTGCTTCTCAAGTTCAGCCTGGCTAACCTCCGGCGTGTCTTCGCTGGAAAATCGGCGCACCAATTTCCCTTGCGCATCGACGATCTCGAGCGTCACCGGGCCTGAAGCAGGCTGCGCGAGGAAGTAGTCAAGAATCGCGCCGTCGGGAGGATTCTGGCCGGTTGGCTCATCTGGGGGAATCGGCGTATCGGGATTCGTGCTGCGCCGGACGCGGTACACCGCTTCAGGTTTGAAAAGATAGGCATCCGAATTCGCCATGGATTCCGCAAACTGCCGCAACGAGGTGATGTCATCGAGTATCCAGAATGATCGGCCATGGGTTGCGACGATCAAATCATTCTCATGAATCGCCAAATCTCGCATCGAAGTGTGCGGCAGGTTCAATTGCAAAGACTGCCAGTGATCGCCGTCGTCAAACGAAACCCAGACGCTGCTTTCGGTGCCCGCGAACAGTAAACCCTTGCGAACCGGATCCTCGCGCACCGTGTCGGCAGGAGCATCAGGCGGGAGGCCGTTTGTGACCAGCGTCCACGTCTTGCCGCCATCGTGAGTGCGATAAATATAAGGATGCAGATCATCGACACGGAAGCGGCTTACTGAAGCATACGCGGACTGATCGTCGAAATGCGAGGCTTCGATCTGAGTCACTTTGCTCCATGGGGTTAGTTCCGGCGGCGTAATGTTGCTCCAATTCTTTCCGCCGTCGCGCGTCATCCAGATCAAGCCGTCGTCAGTGCCGGCCCATAGAGTGTTCAAATCTTTGAATGATGGAGCGAGCGCATAAATCACTCCGCGCTGCTTCCCCGCTTCGGGATTCTTAGACGCGAGCGCGCCTACGCTCACTGGAACTCCCGGATTTTCGCGCGTGAGATCGGGGCTAATGGTTTGCCACGTCTCTCCGCCATCGCCAGTCTTGAACAACACGTTCGAAGCGAAGTAAAGAATGTGCGGATCAATCGGCGAGAAGAGAGTCGGCTCAGTGCGGTCGGTTCGGTATTTCGCGTTGCGCGCTGGAATGGGCGTCACATTTTGCGCCTGCCCGGTGGACCAGTGATACTTCGAAACTTCGCTCCTGCCTCCACCATAGATAATGTCGGGATTAAGGGGGTCTGGCGCGACATATCCGTACTCGATAGTGGCCACAGGATGCCAGTCGCGAAAAGTGATTTCGCCGTCATTGCCACGGCTCAAAATGCAGACCGAACCGCTTTCCTGTTGCCCGGCGCAAACTCGGTAGGGAAAAGTATTGGTAACCGCGACATGGTAAAGCTGCGCCGTCGGCTGGTTGTACCATGAACTCCAAGTTTGTCCGCGGTTCACGGTTACGATCGCGCCTTGATCGCTGACCACCAGAATAATATTTGGGTCGTTGGGATTGATCCAGAGGTTTTGATAATCATCACCCCCGGGCGCGCCCCGAATGCTCATCCAAGTTTTGCCGCCGTCTGTTGACCGTACAACCACGATGCTCACGCTATACACCACGTCAGGATTCTTCGGATCAACTCTTGGAATGGGAAGGTCGCCGCCGCCAATGCGCATAGCCGGGCGCGGATCAGTCGTCGCCACGTGCCAGCTCTCACCGGCGTCGTCGGAGCGGTACACGCCCAGACCGGCGGCCGAACCGTACTCCCCGCGTTCGGTCGTCGCCACGGTCGCATAGAGCCGGCTAGTCTGGCTGGCCGCGATCGCCACGTTAATTTGCGTAAGATTTTTGGGCAATCCGTTGGTCAGCGGACGCCACGTGGCGCCGCCATCCGTTGACTTGAACAAACCTCCGCCGGTACCCTGAAACTGGTTGTTGTCCTCCCACGGGCCTTCGCGCATTTCCCACAAAGATGCGTAGAGCACATCGGGATTCGAAGGATCAATCTCGACATCGGAGCCGCCGGTGTTCTCATCCTTGTACAAAACTTTCTGCCAGGTGCTGCCACCGTCGACCGAGCGAAAAATTCCGCGCTCATCGTTCGGGCCATAGGGATGCCCCAGCACCGCGGCAAGCAATTTGTTCGGATCGCGCGGATCGACTACCAGCGCGGGGATCTGCTGTCCATCACGCAATCCGAGATGGGTCCACGTCTTGCCGGCATCGGTGGATTTGTAAATTCCATTGCCGACCGATAGGTCAGGTCGGTGCAATCCCTCACCGCTCGCGACATAAATGATGTTGGGATCCGATGGAGCGACCGCGATTGCTCCCACGGATTGAGAGGGTTCCTGATCGAAGATGGGCGTCCATGTTCGGCCGTAGTCGTCCGACTTCCAGACTCCGCCATTAACCGCGCCGATATAAAAAAGATTGGGTTGGCTCGGTGCGCCGGCAACCGCACGGGTTCGGCCGCCACGGAACGGCCCGATCATGCGCCAGCGCATTTCTTGATACATGCTCTCCGGAAACTGTTGCGCTTGACTAACGCCCGGCACCGAGAACGCGAAACTGCCAGCAAGCAAAATTAGGATGAGGCGATGAAGTCGGATCACGAATCCTCCAGATTGAATGTCCAAAACCGACAGGATAAATCAAATGAGGCGTTGGGAGAATGAGAAATGCTTTGACGGCATCTTAAGCATATTGTCATTCCAAACGAAGCCAGGAATTTACTGTCGCTCGGAGCCAATGAAAACCCATATCCCTCAGGCCAAAGAACGACGCTCAGTCCTCAACCGGATGGCTCTGACTCTTCTTCGCGACGCTGCTTCTGAATATCGATTCCGAGTTGCTCGGCTTTCTTGTAGAGATGGCTGCGCTCCAGGCCGAGAGACTTGGCAGCATTCGTGATGTGGTAATTGCTTCGCTTCAACTCGGCGAGAATCGCGTCGCGCTCAAAATCCTGCACCCGCTCGGCCAATGGGCCTCGGCTCGTTCGCGACGAAGCAGAACCAGTTGGAGTAGCAGGCAACGCGACGCGAACGGTCGCTGGCGTTACCGCGCCATCAGTCGCCAACAGCATCAGACGCTCGACCACGTTGCGCAACTCGCGCACGTTCCCTGGCCATGGATAGGCGCTCAGTGCCTCAATCGCCTCCGGCGCGAACGGCATCGGCTTCCAATTGTTTTGAGCACAGACCTGCTCGGCAAAATGTTCAACCAGTGCCGGAATGTCTTCCCGGCGTTCGCGTAGAGGCGGTAGGAATAACGGAAATACGTATACGCGGTGAAAAAGGTCCTGACGAAATTTGCCCTCGCGCACTAGACTTCCCAGGTTTCGATGGGTCGCAACCAGTACGCGCACGTCCACGGAAATAGGCTTGTCCCCACCAATGCGCTCCACTTCGCCTTCTTCGAGCACGCGCAGCAACTTCGCTTGCATCGACAGAGGCATGTCGCCGATTTCGTCGAGAAATATTGTGCCGTGCTCCGCTTGCTCAAATTTTCCCGTGTGACGGGCGCTTGCTCCGGTGAATGAACCTTTCTCGTGCCCAAAAAGTTCCGATTCGATCAACTCAGCCGGAACCGCCGCGCAGTTCAGAGTGATGAAAGGACCGGCGGATCGCGAACTCCGTTCATGCAGAGTGCGCGCAATCAGTTCTTTGCCAGTGCCCGTCTCTCCCAGAATGCAGACGCGAGACTCGCTGGCCGCCACGCGCTCAACCTGCGCCATAACTTTGCGCATGACCTCCGACATCCAGACGATTTCATGTTTTCCCAGGCGTTGACGAAGCTGCAGGTTTTCCGATTCCAGGCGCCGCAGCTTGAGCACGTTCTCGACCGTGAGCAGCAGTTTGTCCGTGGAAACTGGTTTTTCCAGAAAATCGATAGCGCCAAGCCGTGTGGCGCGAACCGCCATTTCAATGTGTGCCTGGCCCGACATCATGACCACCGGAACCGCGATCCCTTGCGCCCGGAGGTCTTGCAGAAAAGAAAGCCCGTCCTTACCGGGCATGACTACGTCGGAAAAAATCAAATCAACGTTCTGTGTTTTCGCGAGCGCGAGTGCCTTCAGCGCGCTGTCGCAAACTGTCGCATCGTATCCTGCCAGCCGAAACGCACGCGAAAGCGAAGCCAGAGTGTTGGGCTCGTCGTCCACAATCAGAATGTTCGCTTTCTGCGCCATCAATCGTTCCTCGCCGCTTCGTGCCTGGCATTGCGCGGCAATTCAATCACGAATGTCGTGCCTTTACCCAATTCACTTCGAACGCTGATCCTGCCGCCGTGATCGCTGATCACCGATTGAACAATCGCCAGACCAAGCCCCGTGCCATGCGGCTTACTCGTGTAATAAGGAGTAAAGAGGCGCTCGCACTCTTCTGGCAGGAGACCGGTCCCAGCGTCCGAAACTTCGATATAACTGAAATCGCGATTTTGGTGAGTACGCAACGTGAGTGTGCCCCCTTCAGGCATGGCGTCCATTGCATTCAAGACGAGATTTGATAGCGCGCGGT
>Ga0308309_10000707_pt1 | contig 20598 bp, 18 predicted proteins | sample HubBroMetageWFT5_FD_192491 | JGI IMG/M metagenome (GOLD analysis project Ga0308309, IMG submission 192491) | Warmed and freeze-thawed soil microbial communities from the Hubbard Brook experimental Forest, New Hampshire - Hubbard Brook CCASE Soil... | ecosystem: Environmental > Terrestrial >...
TCGTGCGCACCATGAGCGGCGGGCAGAGCGCATCGGTCGTTTCGGCGCTGCAGAACGAGGTCGCCGCGCTGCAATATCCGCCGGCCGCCGCCAGCGCCGTCATCATGGTGATCATCGTCACGCTGATGGTGGCGGGCATCCTGCGGCTGGTCGATGTGCGCAAGGAATTGGCGCGCTAAAGGGAAGCTTCATGTATTCGGCCGACGGTTCCCGACCCTGGACGTTCTATGCCTTCGCGGCCTTCTTCACGCTGTTCGTGCTCTTCCTCTACGGGCCGATGACGGTCATCTACATCCTGTCGTTCCAGGGACCGCAGGGCGGCATGACCTTCCCGATGAACGGCATCTCCCTGCACTGGTTCGACGCGCTGTTCTCCCAGACGCGGGTCGGCGATATCGCGGGCTCGTTCCAGCGCTCCATCGGGCTCGCCGTCGCCGTGGCCCTGATCACGGTGGTGCTGTCGGTTATCGCCGGGCTGGGCTTCCGGCGGCCGTTCCGTGGATCGGCCGTCGCCTTCTACCTGGCGATCGCCAGCCTGATCATGCCCGGCCTGTTCGTCGGGCTGGGCATCGCGCTCACTTTCCGGTTGCTGGGATTGGGAACCAACTGGTTCACGTCGGGGCTGGGCGCCCAGCTCACCTGGACCCTGCCGTTCGGGCTTTTGATCATGTTCGCGGTGCTCGGCCGCTTCAATCGCTCTTACGAGGAGGCGGCGACCGACCTCGGCGCGACCAGCTGGCAGCGCCTGCGCGAGGTCACGCTGCCGATGCTGCTGCCCGGCATCATCGGCGTCGCGCTGTTCGGCTTCACGCTCTCCTATGACGAGATCGCCCGCACGGCGCTGACCGCGGGCAGCGCGAACACCCTGCCGCTCGAAATCTGGGCGATGACCACCAACGTCACCTCGCCGGCGCTCTACGCGGTCGGCGCGGTTACCACCGTCGTGTCGTTCGTGGTGATCATCGTCGCCCTCACATCCATCGCGGTCGTGCAACGCCGGCGCGCGGCGGGCGCCCGGCGCGCGACCCTGATATCGACGGAGTAGTTCATGGTTGAGTCAAACCGCAGTGGCGAGGTCGAGGTCCTGGGCGTCACCAAGCGATTCGGCGAGACCGTGGCGATCAAGGATCTCAGCCTGACCATTCCGCACGGCTCCTATTGCTGCCTGCTCGGTCCCAGCGGCTGCGGCAAGACCACGATCCTGCGCATGATCGCGGGTCACGAGAATCCCACGGTCGGCGATATCCGCATCGGCGGCGAGTCGGTGGTCGGCCTGCCGCAGGTCCGGCGCGGCACCGCGATGATGTTCCAGAGCTATGCCCTGTTCCCTCATCGCAGCGTGCTCGACAACGTGGCCTTTGCGCTAAAAATGCGCGGCGCGGGCCTGGCGGAGCGCCATGCGAAGGCGCGCGAGCTTTTAACCAAGGTGCAGCTCGAGAATTTTGCCGACCGATTGCCGGCCCAGCTCTCGGGCGGCCAGCAGCAGCGGGTGGCGCTGGCGCGCGCACTGATCACCAATCCGCGCGTGCTGCTGCTCGACGAGCCGTTGAGTGCGCTCGACGAGTATCTGCGTCTGCGCATGCGCGGCGAGCTGCGTCGCGTACAGAAGGAGCTCGGTATCACCTTCATCCACGTCACCCATACCCAGCTCGAGGCCATCGCGGTCGCCGACACGGTCGTCGTCATGGCGCATGGCCATATCGAGCAGGCCGCCAGCGCCCGCGACATCTTCATCGCCCCGCGCAACGCCTATGTAGCGCGCTTCGTCGGCGGCCAGAACGTCCTTTCGGGCACCGTCGAGAGCGCGATGAACGGTACCGCGGCGGTTGCCGCCGAAAACGGCGCCCGCTTCGCCTTTCCGGTCGGCGACATCCGGCCGCTGCGCGGCTCAAAGCTCTGGGGCTCGATCCGCCGCGACCGCATCGCGCTCGAAAAGGTGCCCCCCGGCAGCAAGCCCGCGGGCGGGCTCAATACGATCGCGGGCGAGGTGCATACCATCGAGAACCAGGGCTCCTACGTGAAAGTCACGCTCGAGCTCGGCCACAACGAAGAGTTCGTCGCCAACCTGCTGGACGAGACCTTCTTCGCCAATCCGCTCGATATCGGCGACCGCGTGGTGGCGCGGTGGTCGGCGTCGGACATCAAGCTTTTGGATGATGGCCCCATGGCGCATGAGCCGGCGCCGGCCCAGACGGCGGTGGCCAACGCGGGCTGACCCTCGCTGGCCCGCGAGCCCTCGGCCGCTTCCTTTTCAATACGGACCGGGGGCGCTATTGATTGCGGGCAATGGATCAGTCAGCTCGCCCGCATCGTCGGATCGACGGCCGCTTGCTCCGGAGCGAGCGCACCAGGCAGGTACTGATCGAGTCATACCTGGATCTGCTGCGGGAAAATCCGCAGATCCCGACGGCGGGCGACATCGCCAAGCGGGCGGGCTGCTCCATACGCTCGGTCTTCGAGCGCTTTTCCGACCTTCTAACGCTCAGCCTGGCGGCTGCCGACTATGCATTCGCCCGAGGCGTGGCGCAGGCCGTAGCGCGCCATGTCGATGGCGACCGACAGACCCGGCTGAAATCCCAGGTCGAGACGCGTGCCGCGGTCTGCGAACGATGGTTGCCGTTATGGCGCGCGCTGCTGCGCCATCAACATGAATCGGAGGAGCTGGCCTTTCGCATCGAGCACATGCGCGATGCGATGGTCGCCCGGCTGCAACTGATGTACGGCCCGGAACTCTCGACCCTGTCGGAAGCGGAGCGCAAGGCAGTGTTGATCGCCCTGGAGGCCCTGACCGATTTCGAGAGCTGGGGGCGGCTGCGTGAACGTCACGGCCTATCGATCGAGGCGGCCCGCGATATCTGGATCGCCACGATCGACCGCATCCTGCCGCCGACGCCGCCGGAGTCTTGATCCGTAATCAGGAGATGGACGGTGCGCGGGCGCCCGCCATGCCGAACACCTCGGCCAGGAAGCTCTGCATCGCCTGCCAGGATCGGCGGTCCGCTCTTTCGTTGTAGCGGGCGCTCGGCAGAATGGAGCCGTCCGCTGCCGGATTGGTGAAGCCGTGAAGCGTGCCGCCATAGCTGATCACCTGCCAGTCCTGGACGCCGGCTGCGCGCATCTCTGCCTCGAAGGCCATCACCTGGTCGGGCGGCGCCAGCGGATCGTCGGCGCCGGTGCAGACCAGCACGCCGGCCTTTGCCTTGCCGGCGACAGCAGGTGCTTTCGTCGTGAGCACGCCATGGAAGCTCACGACGGCTTTGAGGTCCGCCCCGTCGCGCGCCAGCTCGAGCACGACCGAGCCGCCGAAGCAGAAGCCGATGGCGCCGAGCCTTCCAGCATCGACTTGCGGCACGGCGGCGAGCGTCGCCAGGGCCGCCCGGCCCCGCGCCCGGAGCTTTGGCGGGTCGTCGCGAAGCGGTGCGATCAGGGCGCGCGCCTCCTGGAGGTCGCCGGCCTGCCGGCGTTCGCCAAACATGTCGGCCGCCAGGGCAACGTAACCGAGCCCGGCAATCATGCGGGCCCGCTCCATGGCATGGTCGTTGAGCCCCAGCCCCTCGTGGACGACAAGCACGTCCGGCCGCCGGTCTCTTGCCGTGTCGTCGTAGGCAAGAAATCCGCGCAAGCTTGCCGCGCCGTCACGATAGGTGATGTCCTGTGTCAGCATCCCGAGTTCCTACCTGGTGGCCGGCGTGAGCAGCCGATCCATAAGTTCGCCCAGTGCCGTCCGTCCGCTCTTTAACGCTTCGGCAGGATCGTCCGCGCGAGACACCATGAGAGCGACCTCGATCAGCGCCGCCAGCAACATGTGGGCAAACACATCGACCAGATCCTGCCGCACCTGGCCGCGCGTCGCAGCGGCTTCAAGTGCCGCCTTGAGCAACCCGAAACCGTAGCGCGCCTCGATTTCCCGCCACTTCTGCCAGCCCAGAACCGCCGGCGCATCGACCAGTACGATCTGTCGGACCTTCCTGGTCTGCGTGAGATCGAGAAAGACATCGCAGCCGGCGCGCAAGGCTTTGGCCGGATCGGAAATATCGCGCGAGGCGGCGATGGCCGCCTGGGCGAGGTCCGCCTCGATCGCCTCCAGCACGGCCTCGAACAGGGCGTCCTTGCTGTCGAAATGATGATAGAGCGCGCCGCGGCTCACCCCCGACTCGCGCAGCACCGCTTCAATCGACGTCGCCTCGTAGCCGAGCTCGCTGAAGAGCGTTGTCGCGCTGGCGATAATGCGCAGGCGGGTCGCCTGGCCGCGCTCGACCTTCTTACTCATGCGCTTTTCTCAAGAATCGTCCTCTTGACATACCGTCAGTCGGTTTATATTAAACAGACTGACAGTCGGTCATGAATTCTGCGCCCCTCGTCAGGATGTTCAAGGGGCGCTTTCACCAGGGAGGCGGTCATGGGCCAGCTCGTGAAACATGCCAGGACGCGGTTCGGCGAGATTGCCTACACGGAACGGGGCGAAGGGCCGGCGGCGCTGTTCGTCCATGGCGTGATGCTGAACGGCTATCTCTGGCGACATGTCATCGACCGGGTCGCCGACATGCGCCGCTGCATTGCCATCGATTTGATGGCCCATGGCGCCACCCGGATATCCGCCAACCAGGACGTGTCCTTCACCGCCCAGGCGGAGATGCTGGCGGCGTTCTGCGACAGTCTGGGGCTCGACCAGGTCGACCTGGTCGCCAACGACAGCGGCGGCGGCATCGCCCAGATTTTCGCTGCTCATCATCCCGACCGCCTCCGCACCTTAACCCTCACCAATTGCGACGCCCACGACAACTGGCCGCCGAAAGCCGCCGAGCCTTTGTGGAACGCCGCGATGCAGGGCCATCTGGGCGATATCGGCCGGCGGCTCCTCGGCGACGTCGATGCGGCCCGCACGGGATTTGCCAACGTCTACGAGCATCCCGAGCGCATTTCAGCCGAAACCTTCCAGACCTATCTCGCGCCGCTCTTCGCCGATCGGCAGGCGATCCGGAACCTCGAACGCTGGTTCGCCTCGTCGCATGACTGCAGCCAGACCGTGGTGGTCGAACCGCTGCTGCGCCGGCTCGACGCACCGACCCTGATCGTCTGGGGTACCGCGGACATCTTCTTCCCGGTCAAGTGGGCCTACTGGCTGCGCGGGGCGATTCCCGGCGCCCGCCAAGTCGTCGAGCTCGAGGGCGCCAAGCTGTTCTTCCCCGAGGAGCGCCCCGACGAGTTCGCCCAGGCTTTGCGCGCGCATTGGTAACCGGGGCTCATCATGGCAAACGCCTTCCAAACATCGGTCCTGACGATCGCCACGCTGTTCTGCCTGTTGACGACCTGGAGCAGCGGGACGGCGCCCGCGAGGTTCGCCGAAGGGCTTGGCCTCGCGATCGCGAACACCGGCGGCTACAACGAAATCAGGGCCCAATATGCCGGTTTCTTCCTGGCCGTCGCGCTGGTTTGCGGGGCATCGCTCGCCGGTGTGGTCTCACGGCAGGCAGCGTTTATCGTTCTCATTGTCGTCTTCGGCGGCTTGATTGCCGGCCGTCTCGCAAGCCTTGCGCTCGATGGCGGCGCCGCGGGCTATGGACCGACCATTCGCTCGCTTTACCTGATCGATGCCATTGCCTTTGCACTGGCGATTGCAGCGCTTGCCGTCGACAGGCAGGCCTGAGGCGGCTGCTGTCTAGGCGAGGTCGAGATGGCAGGCGACGCGATGGCCATCGGCAATCGAGCGGAGCACGGGCGTCTCCTCCGCACAACGGGCCATCGCCCGGGGGCAGCGGTCGCGGAACCGGCAGCCCGAGGGCGGCTCGCGCGCGTCCGGGACGTTGCCGCTGATCGGCAGCGGGGCGCGCGACTGGTCAGCGTCGGGAACCGGAACGGCCGCGACCAGTGCCTGGCTGTAGGGATGGCGGGGCCGCCGGACGATCTCCTCGGTCGGCCCGTCCTCGACGATGCACCCGAGATACATGACCAGCGTGCGCTCGCAGAGGTAACGCACCAGGGCGAGATCGTGCGAGATATAGACGGCGCTCAATCCCATTGTATCGCGCACCTCGCGCATCAAGGCGAGGATGCCGGCGCGCACGCTGACATCGAGCATCGACACCGGCTCGTCGGCGACCAGGAAGCGCGGCGCGAGCACCAGCGCGCGCGCCAGCACGACGCGTTGGAGCTGCCCGCCGCTCAGCTGATGCGGATACTTGTCGAGATAGCGGTCGAGGTCGGGCAGGTGCACGCGCCGGAAGGCCGCCGCGACGCGATCCAGGTGCTCGGCCTTGTCGATCCCGGCATTGAGCAGCGGTTCGGCGACGGCGCGGTAGATGGTGAAGCGCGGGTTGAGCGCATCGAACGGGTTCTGGAAAACCAGCTGGGCCTGGCGCCGGAAGGCGCGCAGGCCCTCGCCGGCCAGTCCGGCAAGCGGGGCGCCGTCGAAAGCGATCGAACCCGCGGTCGGCTCGACGAGCTTCAACATCAGACGCCCCAGGGTGGTCTTGCCACAGCCCGATTCGCCCACGATGGCCACGGCATCGCCCGAGCCCACGTCGAAACTCACGCCGTCGAGTGCATGCACCGCCGGATGCTCGCCGCGCACGACCTCGCCCAGCGAGCGCGCGACGGGGAAGTGTTTTACGACATCGCGAAGTTCGACGAGCGTTGCCATGTCGCGGGATCCATTGCGGCTTTGCGGAGAGAGAGGGCCTCGTCGTCGCGCAGGCAGGCCGAGGCATGGGCCTGTTTGCCGCCGCCGGCCATCAGCGCTGCGCTTGTCGTGCAGGCTGCCAGGACGAAGGGGCAGCGCGGTGCGAAACGGCAGCCGGGTGGCGGATCGCTGAGGTCGGGCGGGCTGCCGCCGATCGGCACCAGCTCCAGCGCGTCCGACATCAGGTCGGGGAAGGCGTTGCGCAAGCCCATCGTATAGGGATGGCGCGGCCGCGCCAGCACCTCGCGCACCGGGCCGCTTTCGATCACCTGGCCGGCATACATCACGACCACATCGTCGCAGAGATAGGCCACGACGCTGATGTCGTGCGTCACCAGCACCATCGAGAGCCTGAGGCGCTGCTGCAGGGTGCGCAGCATGTCGAGGATCTGGCGCTGCACGATGACGTCGAGCGCCGTCACCGGTTCGTCGGCCAGCAACAGGCTGGGCTTCAGCGCCAGCGCCATGGCGATCGCGGCGCGCTGGCGCATGCCGCCGGAGAACTGATGCGGATAGTCGGCGAGCCGGCTTTCGCTAAGGCCCACCAGGTCGAACAGCTCTGCCGCTCGGGCGCGGGCGGCACTGCGCGAGGCGTTGCCGCGCTTGGTCAGCACCTCCACGAGCTGGGCGCCCACGGTGTAGACCGGATCGAGCGAACTCATGGCGCTTTGCGGCACATAGGCGATGTCGCGCCACAAGAGCTTGCGGGTGGTGGCCTCGTCGATCGCCTGGCCTTTGAAGACGACCCTGCCGCCGGCGCGCCTGCCGTTCTCGGCCAGCACGCCCATGATGGCGCGCACCGCGGTGGTCTTGCCACAGCCCGATTCGCCCACCAAGCCGACGATGCGACCTTGGGGGACGGCAAACGACGCGCCGTCGACCGCGCGCACGGCGCCGGCCCGGGTGCTGTAGTGGATTTTCAGGCCGTCGACTTCGAGGATCATCGGCCGCGCAGCCTCGGCATGAAGACCTCTTCGTAGCCGCGGCTGATGAAGAAGCCCGCCACCACCACCAGGATGATGCAGACGCCGGGCGGCACGAACCAGGCGTACTGGCCGCGCGACAGCGCCTGCGAGGAGAAGGCGTCCTGCAGCATGTAACCCCACGACACGCTTTCGGAATCGCCGAAGCCCAGGAAGCTGACGCTCGCCTCGGTGATGATCGCCCAGCCGATGGCGATGGCGGCATAGACGAAGCTGAGCGGCAGGATGTTGGGCGCGATGTGCACGAACAGGATGCGCCAGGAGCTGGCGCCGGTGACGCGTGCCGCCTCGACATAGGCACGTTCCCGAAGCGTCAGCACCTGGCTGCGGATCACGCGCGCCGAGTTGGGCCACAGGAGCAGCGCGACGGCGAACACAATGTTGGAGGTGCTGGCGCCTAAAAAGCCCGTGAGCACGATGACGAACGGCAGGAAGGGCAGGCTGAGCGCCATGTCGGCGATGCGCATCAGCACCGCGTCGACCATGCCGCCGAAGTAGCCCGCCACCAGGCCGACAACGGTGCCGACGATGGCGACGATGATCGCGGCCGACAGGCCGACCGCGAGCGCGCTCCGTGTGCCGTGCACGAGCTGGGCATAGATGTCGCGGCCGAGATTGGTCGTGCCGAGCGGAAAGTCGAGGCCGGGCGGCACGTTGGCCGCGAGCTTGCCGGCCTTGGTGAACAGGATCTCCAGCGGATCGAGCGGCGCCAGCTGATCGGCGAACAGCGCCACCAGCACGAAGAGCAGGTAGATGAGCAGGCCCGTGAAGGCGAAAGGATCCCTGAGCGGCATCGCCGCCATGCGCCGCAGCACGGGCAACCGCGGCCAGCCCGCCTGCGCGGCCGAAGCCGCTTCGGCGCGGCGAAGGCCCGTTCGCACCGGGAGGACGGGGTCAGCCCTTTCGGCCATGGCTCACCCGCGGGTCGAGGACCATGTATAAAAGGTCGGCGACGAAGTTCATCAGCGCCAGCACCAGCGCGATCATCAGGAAGGCGCCCTGGGCCAGGGGATAGTCGTGGACCGAGACCGCCTGCACCAGCAACCGGCCGATGCCGGGCCAGCTGAACACCGTCTCGATCACGACATTGCCGCCCATCGACAGACCGACGCCCAGTGCGAAGGCGGTGACGACCGGCAGCAGCGCATTGCGCGCCGCGTGGTTGATGACGATGCGCCATTCGGAAAAGCCCTTCATGCGCGCCATGGTGACGAACTCCTCGTGCATCACCTCCAGCATGTTGGATCGCATCAGCAGCAGGGGCAGGCCCTGCAGGTAGAGGGCGAGCGTCAGGACGGGCAAGGCGAGATGGTGGAGGTAATCCCACGAGGCGATGCGCTGCCAGTCGTTGGCATAGGCCACGCCCGGGCTGCTGGCGCCGCCCGAGGGGAACCATCCGGCGTTGAACGAGAGCAGCGCCAGCAGCACCATGCCGATCCAGAATTCGGGCGCGGCACGCGTTGCCAGCACGGCCGGCACGGCAACCCTTTCGATCCAGCTGCCGCGCTTCCAGGCGAGCCAGGCGCCGGCCAGGACGCCGAAGATGTAGGCGATGATCAGCGAGGCGAGCGTCAGGATCAGCGAGTTGGGCAACACTTCGAGCAGGATGGTGAGCACCGGCCGGCGCTGGAAGAAGGACAGGCCGAACTCGCCGCGCAGAAGATTGCCGAGGTAGATGAAGTATTGCTGCCACATCGGCCTATCGAGGCCGAACTGCTCGAGCATCGCCTGCTGCTGGTCGGCATTCAGGTTTTCGTTTATGAACGCGGCGAGCGGCGTGCCCGGCATCAGCCGGAACATGAAGAACAGGATCGTCGTGACAGCCAGCAGCGCCAGCGCGTTGTGGGTGAAGCGCTCGAGGACGAGCTTCATTGCCGGAGCGCGGACCTCCAGGTCCGCCTCATGATTCTAAGCGGACCTGGAGGTCCGCTCTCCGATGACAGCATCTGCATGTCATTCCGTCGTCAGCTTTTCTTGCTTGCCGACCGGGTAGTAGAGCTTGCCGCCGACCAAGCGATAGCCCGCATCCTGCAGGATCTTCTTGGCCTCGGCGATGCCGGTCTTGAGCTGGTCGACCGCGGGATCGTGCCAGAAGGTCAGGACCGGCGAGACGTGGCTGTTGGCCGGAATCGCATAGTCCTGCCAGGCGGCCGAAACCATCAGATGGCGGTCGATGGCAAGCGACAGGGCGCGCCGGAACGCCACGTCGTCGAACGGCGGGCGGCGGTTGTTGAAGGCGACATACTCGAAGCCGATATCGACCTCACTCCGGATGGCGATGTCGGGATTTTCCTTGGCGAAGTTGACCAGCACCTCGGGATCGCCGCCGAAGATGCCGATGAAGTTGAGCTCGCCGCGCTTCAGCATGCCGAGCGTCGCTTCGGCGTTGGGCACGATGCGCATGATCCAGCGCTCGACCTTGGGCGCCGCGAAATGCTCGCCGTTGCGCTCGAGCAGGATCTCCTCGGTGGGCTTCCAGCGCACCATCTTGAAGGGCCCCGAGCCGATGTAGGACACCTCCTTGAGCTGCTCGGCGTTTTCCGGCTTGCCCGCCAGGTCCTTCAGCACCGGCTCCCAGATGTGCTTGGGGATCAGGTTGATCTTGGCGAGCGAGGCGGTGAGGAAGGTGGTGTTGGGCTGCTTGAGCTTGAAGCGCAGGCTCAAATCGCCGGTCTTCTCCATCGCCGCGATGTCGGTGACGAAGGGTTTGTACATCGGCGCCTTGTCACCCGCCGGCGCTTCGAAGGAGAAGATGACGTCCTCGACCGTGACCGGCTTGCCGTCGTGCCATTTCATGCCGGCGCGCAGCTTGACGTCGACGGTCTTGTCGTCGACCCACGTCACGCTTTCGGCCGCCCAGGGCTGCGGCATGCCGTCCGGGCCGATGCGCATCACGCGATCCCAGATCAGGTCGGTGATCCAGCTGTCGACCGCGCCGCCGATATAGAGCGGGTTGGTGGCGTTGATCGTCTCGTTGCTGTTGATGATCAGGTCCTTCTGCGCCCCGAGCGGCTCGATCTTGAGGAAGGTCCAGATGTTGCGGATGCCGATGCCGCTCTGGTTGACGACGGTGTCCTCCTTGAACACCGCCTTGTTGAAGGCCAGCGCATACTTGGGGTGGACCAGGAAGGCCTGAGGCTGGTCGCGGTTGATGATTTCCTGCAGGGCGAAGGCGGTCTTGCGCCGCTCATCGCGGTCGAGCTGGGTGCGCTGCTTCTCCGCCAGCTTGTCGTATTCGGGATTGATGTAGCCGATGAAGTTGTAACCCTTCTCGGCGTAGCTCGAATGGTAGAGGCTGTATAAAAACTCGTCGGGATCGCTGCGCTCGGGCCGGCCGACCATGCGCCACATCGTGGCGTCCCACTTGTCGCGACTGAACCAGATGAGCTGGGTCTGGGCCTGGCGCTGCAAGGGCTTGACCTCGACCTCCAGCCCGAGCTTGCGCCATTCCTGGGCGATGAGCTGCGACGCTTGGTAGCTCTGCGGCAAGGCCGCCTGCGGCCATGTGTAGAGGTTGATCTTGCGCACCTTCTCGGTGGGGCCTTGCGCGAAGGCTGCCGTCGCCATCCCCAGTGCGGCGAATGCCACCGCTGCTGCAATCGCGAGCTTCCTCATGACGCCTCCTTGGCCAGGGCGAGTCGCGCCTGGCGCGTGTATTGGTTCTCCGGAACGCGTAAGCCCAAATTCTCGCGCAACGTCGTGCCTTCGTACTCGGTGCGGAAGACGCCGCGCCGCTGCAGCTCGGGAACGACCTGGCGGCAGAAATCCTCGAACGGCTTGGGATAGTGGTTGCACACGACGTTGAAGCCGTCGGCAGCCTCTTCCTTCAGCCACGCTTCCATCTCGTCGGCCATGTATTCGGGCGTGCCGACCAGCACACGATGGCCGGTCCCGGCGGCGGTGTGGCGGGCGATCTGGCGCAACGTCATGTTGCCCTCGCGCGCGGTGCGCACCACCAGGGCCTGCCGGGCCTTGGCGGCATTGCTGGGCGGCAGCTCGGGCAGCGGTCCGTCGAGCGGAAACTTGGTGAGGTCGAGGCCGCCCGAGATATGCGACAGCGACTGCAGCGCCACGTCGTCGGGCATCAGCGACTGCAGGTATTCGTAGTTCTCGCGCGCCTCTTCCATGGTGCGGCCGAGCACGGGGGTGAGGCCCGGCATGATCTTGATGTCGTCGGGCCCCCGGCCGTAGCGGGCGGCGCGGCTCTTGATGTCGGCGTAGAAGGCCTTGGCCTCGTCGATTTTCGTCTGGGCGGTGAACACCACGTCGGCGGTGCGTGCCGCGAGCTCGCGCCCGGCCTCGGACGAGCCCGCCTGCGCCACCACCGGCCAGCCCTGGGGCGAGCGGGTGATGTTGAGCGGTCCCTTGACCTTGAAGTGCTTGCCGACATGGTCGAGGAAGTGGATCTTGTCGCGGTCCATGTAGACGCCGCGTTGTTTGTCGCGCAGCAGACCGCCGTCTTCCCAACTGTCCCACAGGCCGGTCACGACCTCGTAGAATTCGGCGGCGCGCTCGTAGCGCTCGGCGTGCGCCAGGTGCTCGTCGAAGCCGAAGTTCTCCGACTCGTCCTCGATCTGTGACGTCACCAGGTTCCAGCCGGCGCGACCGCCGCTGATATGATCGATCGAGGCGAAGCGCCGGGCGATGTTGTAGGGCTCGTTGTAGGTCGTGGTCGCGGTCGCGACCAGGCCGATCCGGCTCGTCACCATGGCCAGCGCGGCGAGCGTCGCCGTCGGCTCGAGCTTGACGGTGCGCGAGAGCTTGGCGCGGGTGCGCTCGCCGCGCGCGAGCGCGCGGCTGCCGGCCACGCCCACCGTGTCCTGGAAGAAGATCGTATCGAACTTGGCGGCTTCCGCGACCTGGGTGATGTGGGCGTATTCGCGGAAATCCATGTCGGCCGTGGCGACCGCATCGGGATGGCGCCAGCCCGCCAGATGGTTGCCCGGCACGCTGAAGAAGCCGCCCAGCCTGAGTTGGCGAGGCTTAGTGGCGGCCATGACCGAACCTTGGAGCAATATTGTCACCCCGAGCGAAGCGCCTGCCCTGAGCGAAGTCGAAGGGAGGGGCCTTTGAGGCAACAGAAAAGGTCCCTCGCTGCGCTCGGGATGACAGCGGGGTCTGCATCAGACATTGGCGATTCCAGGTACTAGTCATTGGACGCTGCCGCGTTCACCTGGACGGTCGCACGGTTCTTGGTGTGGATGTTCGGGGGAATCGGCACGCCGAGATTTTCCCTGAAAGTCTTGCCCTCGTATTCGGTGCGGAAGATGCCGCGCCGCTGCAGCTCGGGGATGACCATGGTCACCCATTCCTCGAGCGGCTTGGGATAGTGCGGGAACAGGAGGTTGAAGCCGTCGCAGGCACCGGCTTCGAGCCAGGCCTGCATGTCGTCGGCGAGCTGCTGGGGCGTGCCATAGAGCACGCGATGGGCCTGGCTCATGGCCAGTACGCGGCCGATCTCGCGGATCGTCATGCCGCGCTTGCCCATGGCGATGATCATCTCCTGGCGCGCCCGCGCGGCGTTGCTCGGCTTCAGCTCGGGCAAAGGTCCGTCGGGATCCAGGCTGAAGATGTCGACGCCGCCGGCGAGCCGCGCGACGCCCGCGATGCCGACGCCGTCGTCGACCAGCGAGCGCAGCTCTTCGTATTTCTCACGCGCCTCCGTTTCGGTGCGGCCGACGATCGGCATGATGCCGGGAAAGATGCGGATGTCTTCCGGCCCGCGCCCATAGTTCGTCACGCGCGAGCGCATGTCGTTGCAGAAATCCTGGCCTTCCTTGATGGTGGTCTGGGCCGTGAACACCATGTCGGCGGTGCGGGCGGCAAGCTCCATGCCGACGTCCGAGGAGCCCGCCTGCGCCACGACCGGGCGGCCCTGCGGCGAGCGTGCTACGTTGAGCGGCCCGCGCACCGTGAAGTGCTTTCCCTTGTGGCGGAGGATGTGCATCTTGTCGAAGTCGAACCAGACGCCGCTCTTCTTGTCGCGCAGAAAGGCATCGTCCTCCCAGCTGTCCCACAGACCGACGACGACGTCGTGGAACTCGGCGGCGCGGTCGTAGCGCACGCCGTGCTCGAAATGGGCGTCGCGGCCGAAATTCACCGCCTCGTCCTCGGCCTGCGAGGTGACGAGGTTCCAGCCGGCGCGCCCGCCGCTGATGTGGTCGATGGTGAGGAAACGGCGCGCGACGTTGTAGGGCTCGTTGTAGGAAGTCGTGCAGGTCGACACCAAGCCGATATGGCTGGTGATCACGGCAAGGGCTGCAATCGCGCTCACCGGTTCGATATGCACCTGCCTGCCGTTCTTCGCCCGGAACGGCTTGCCGCCATAGACCGCGGTGCTGCCGGGGATGGCGACGCTGTCCTGGAAGAACATGCAGTCGAGCTTGCCGCGCTCGGCCATGCGCGCCATGTCGGCGAGGTAACGGAAGTCGAGATCTGTTTCGCAGATCGCGTCGGGATGACGCCATCCTGTCGGGTGACAGCCAGGAACGCTGAAGAAGGCGCCGAAACGCAGCTGGCGCCGGGCCATCGTCATTGGGTCACCGTCATGCGAACTGTCCGGAAGTCATGCAGTTAGTATGCCAACGAAGCGCTTCGACGCGAATATCAAAACCGATGCCGCGCGTCGTATTATGCTGCAGCCGATGGAAACCCTGAACCACAGCGAAACGCCCGAGAAGGACCTCCCGCTGCGCTACGACATACGGTTGCTCGGGCGCATCCTGGGCGACACGGTGCGTGCCCAGGAGGGCGACGCGGTGTTCGAACTGGTCGAACACATCAGGCGTACGGGCGTCCAGTTCCACCGCAACGCCGACGAGGCCGCCCGGCAGGAACTGCAGACGATCATGAGCGGCCTGCCGACGGACCAGGCGCTGCGCATCATCCGGGCTTTCGGCTATTTCTCGCATCTCGCCAACCTCGCCGAAGACCAGCACCACATCCGCCGCACCCGTGCCTATGCCATGGCCAAGGCGCCGCCGCGGCAGGGCACGATGGCCTATGCACTCGATCGCGCCCGCAACGCCGGCATCTCCCGGGAACAACTGCAGGCATTCTTCGCCCATGCTCTCTGCAGCCCGGTCCTGACAGCGCACCCCACGGAGGTCCGCCGCAAGAGCTCGATCGACCGCGAGATGGAGATTGCGCGGCTGCTCGACGAGCGCGACCGCATCCAGTTCACGCCGGAGGAGCTGGCCGCCAACCGCAGGGCGCTGCGCCGCGCCGTGCTCACTTTGTGGCAGACCAGCCTGGTGCGCGGCAAGCGCCTCAGGGTCATCGACGAGGTCGCCAATGGCTTGGCCTACTACGACCACACCTTCCTGCACGCGCTGCCGGTCTTCTACGCCGACCTCGAGGATCGACTCGGCGCCCTTGATCCGGCATGGCGCGACCTCGAGGTACCGTCCTTCCTGCGCATGGGGAGCTGGATCGGCGGCGACCGCGACGGCAATCCCTTCGTCACGGCCGACGTGACGGCGCAGGCGCTCGCCATGCAAAGCCAGCGGGTGCTGCGTTTCTATCTCGACGAGCTGCATCTGCTGGGCGGCGAGCTGCCGCTCGATGGTCGCATCGTGCGCATCTCCGGTGGCCTCGGCGCGCTGGCGGAAGGCTCGCCCGACCGCTCGCCGGAGCGCCAGGACGAACCGTACCGGCGCGCCATCGTCGGCATTTACGCCAGGCTGGCCGCCACCGCCTGGGCGCTCGACAAGCTGGACGCGCCACATCCTGCGGTCGGGCCGGCACCGGCCTATGATGCGGCGGGCGAGCTGACAGCCGACCTCGATACACTCTCCGATTCGCTCGCCGCCAACGGCTCGGCAGGCCTGGCGCGCGGCCGCTTGCGGTCGTTGCGGCGCGCGGTCGACGTTTTCGGTTTTCATCTCGCGTCGCTCGACCTGCGGCAGAATTCCGATGTGCACGCACGCGTCATGGCCGAATTGGTCGAGGCGGCCGGAGTCAGTGCCGACTACGGGACCCTGGCCGAGGGCGCGCGCGTGGCGCTGCTCGCCGGCGAGATCGGTAACCCGCGGCCGCTGGCGGCGCTGCATCAGGCGTATGGCGACGAAACGGCCGGGGAGCTCGCGATGCTGCGCGTGGTGGCGGATGCACACCGGCGCTATGGCCCGGCCGCCGTGCCGACCTACGTGATTTCCAAGGCTGACAGCGTCTCCGACATCCTGGAAGTGGCGGTGCTGCTTAAGGAGGTGGGACTGCTGCGCCCGCGTGAGGGCCGGCTCGACGTCGACATCGCGCCGTTGTTCGAGACCATCGGCGACCTGCAGCGCTGCGGCCGGATCATGGACGAGCTTTTGGGCCTGCCGTCCTATCGCCAGCTGCTCGCCTCGCGCGGCGGCACCCAGGAGGTGATGCTGGGCTACTCCGACAGCAACAAGGATGGCGGCTACCTGACCTCGACCTGGGAGCTCTACAAGGCCGAGCTGGTGCTGATCGATGTCTTCCGCCGTCACCAGGTCGGATTGCGCCTGTTCCACGGCCGCGGCGGCTCGGTCGGCCGGGGCGGTGGGCCGAGCTACGAGGCGATCCTGGCGCAACCGCCGGGCGCCCTGCAGGGCCAGATCCGGGTCACCGAGCAGGGCGAGGTGATCGCCGGCAAGTACTCCAACGCCGAGGTCGGCCGGCGCAATCTCGAGACCCTGGCCGCCGCCACGCTTGAGGCGACTCTGCTGGAGGCGGACCGGCCGCAGCCGCCCGCCGAGTATCTTGCCGTCATGGAGGAATTGTCGGCGTACGCCTACCGTGCCTATCGCGACCTGGTCTACGAGAGCGAAGGCTTCGACCAGTATTTCCGCGAGTCCACAGTGCTGGAAGAGATCGCCAGCCTCAATATCGGCAGCCGCCCGGCGTCGCGTTCGAGCCGGCAGCGCATCGAGGATCTGCGCGCCATCCCGTGGGTGTTCAGCTGGGCGCAATGCCGGCTGATGCTGCCGGGCTGGTACGGGTTCGGCGCGGCGGTCAAGGCGTGGACGGGCGCACGGTCCGGCAACGGGATGGCGACGTTGCAGGCGATGCATGACAACTGGCCGTTCTTCCGGACCGTGCTTTCGAACATGGACATGGTGCTGGCCAAGAGCGACATCGCCATCGCCTCGCGCTACGCCGAGCTGGTCGCCGACGCCAAGCTCCGTCAGTCGATCTTCAGCCGCCTTCGCGGGGAGTGGCAGGCGTCGATCGACGCGGTCCTCGCCATCACGCGGCAGCAGACGCTGCTGGAGAGCAATCCCCTGCTGGCACGCTCGATCCGCAACCGCTTTCCCTACATCGATCCGCTCAACCACGTGCAGATCGAGTTGCTCCGGCGCCACCGGGCGGGCGACGCCGACCCGGGCGTCGTGCAAGGCATTCATCTCAGTATCAATGGTATTGCAGCCGGTCTGCGGAACAGCGGGTAGGCGGGGACGCCGCCGCCGGCGCTTCCAATCTTCGACCATGAGTTGCGTGTGGTCGTCCGGCGACACCGCGCAACATTTGCGTGTGACCGCCGGAACCTCTTCGGGACTGCAGCGTTTCACGATGGGGCGCTCCTATTCCGGATACCGTCCCTGGACGGCGCTCCGCCTTCCGAATCTCTCTATGGGGGATGGATCATGCTCAAGAAGCTATTGGTTGTATTTGCGGCGACGTTCTTGCTGGGCGCTTGCGCCTCGGAACAGCCGCCTCCGCCGCCGCCACCACCGCAGCAGCCCATGGCGCAGGCCCCGACCTTCATGGTGTTCTTCGATTGGGATAGCTCGCGGCTTTCGCCGGCTTCTCTCAATGTGATCACCCAGGCGGTCACGGCCTTCAGGTCCACCGGCAACGCCCGCGTCACGGCGACCGGTCACACCGACACCACCGGCCCGGAAAGCTACAATATGGCCCTGTCGCTCCGGCGCGCGAACGCGGTGAAGAACGAGATGGTTCGCCAGGGCGTCCCGGCCGACGCCATCGCCGTGATCGGCAAGGGCGAGACCCAGCTGCTGGTACCGACCGGCGACAACGTGCGCGAGCCGCAGAACCGCCGGGTCGAGATCGTGATCGGCGGCACCGGAGGAGGCCAAGTAGTGTCGAGCGTCTTTTCAGACCCCCGGTCCTACTGCAAAGCCTTGAGCGACAAGGTGCGCCAGTATCGCACCTCCCAGGCCGATACCCCTGAAGCAGCCGCGATGGCCCAGTGCGACGCAGGCAACTATCAGGCCGGCATCCCGGTGCTTGAGGATTCCCTGATTAGAAACAACATCCCGCTTCCGGCGCCCGGCTACCGTTGGCCCGGGCAGCCCATTGTGTCGCGCTGAACGATTGCCTTCGACGGGTGGCAAGCGGCAACGCCTGCCACCCCTTTTGAAGAAAAGGTGAAGAAAAGGCGGCCTTCGCGAGGGCCGCCTTTTTCATGGGCGGGCGCGCGTCAGTTGAGCCGCGCTGCCTGCGCCATCGCTTCCAGCGCCTCGGGCTGGCGGGAACGGACATTGAGTGCGTCGGCGCCGCTCTCCTCCCACGCGCGATAGCGCTGGCGGATGCGGGCGGGCGGCCCCACCAGCGACTTCATGTCGACCCAGTCGTCGGGCACGGCGGCGATGGCTTCGTCCTTGCGGCCTGCCAGGTAGAGTTCCTGGATGCGCTTCGCCGCATCGCCGAAGCCGCGGCGCACCATGATGTCGTTGTGGAAGTTCTTGCTGCGGTGGCCCATGCCGCCGACGTAAAGCGCCACCTCGGGCTTCAGCCGGCCGAGCGCTCCGGCGACGTCATTATCAACCTCGACATGCACCGAAGCGTGGACGGAAAAGTTCGCGAAGCCCTTGCCGTTGCCGGCCCGGCGGAAGCCTTCTTCAAGCCAGGGCCTGTACTCTTCCATGGTGCCGGGCATGAAGCCCATGGGCAGCCAGCCATCGGCGATCTCGGCGGTGAGCTTGACGGTCGCTTCGTTACCAGTCGCCAGGTAGATCGGGATGTGCGGGTTCATGTGCAGGATGGATTTCAGCGGCTTGCCGATTCCCGTGGCGCCGGGCCCGTTGTAGGGCAGCGCGATTTCGCGGCCGTCGTGCGTCACCGGTGTCTCGCGGGCGAAGATCTTGCGCATGATCGCGACGTAGTCGCGGATGCGCCAGTAGGGCCTGCCCCAGGGTTGGCCGTACCAGCCTTCGACGATCTGCGGGCCCGAGACGCCGAGGCCAACGATGAAGCGGCCGCCGCCGGCCATCGCATCGACCGTCGCCGCCGACATCGCCGCGTTCGCGGGTGTCCGGGCGGCCAGTTGCATGATGCCCGTGCCGAGCTTGATGCGGCTGGTGTGCGCCGCCAGGAAGGCCAGCGGCGTCACCGCGTCGGAGCCATAGGCTTCCGCCGTCCACACCGATTCGTAGCCCAACTCCTCGGCGCGCTGCACGAGCTTCACCGGAATGTCCAGATGCGCGCCGGAATAACCGATCGCCAAACCCAATTTCATCGCGGTTCCTCCCGTGCCAAGCGGAACCTATAATGACCCCAAAAGCTCGCCGGGGGGAAACAAGATGGAACGCGTTGCGACGGGCTTCGGCCTGATCGAAGGCCCTGTCTGGGACCCGGCCCGCGGGCTCTATTTCAGCGACGTCATCAATGGCGGCGTGCATCTGCTGGATCGCGCCGGGACGGTGTCGCTGGTGATCCCCAAGCGGCGCGGCATCGGCGGCATGGCGCTGCATGCGTCGGATGGCCTGGTGGTCGGCGGACGCGACATCGCCGTCGTGCGGCTGGCCGACGGCCACACGCGTTCGCTGCTTTCGCTGGACGCCATTCCCGGCGCCACGGGCTTCAACGACCTCACCACCGATCGGGCGGGGCGCGTCTATGTCGGCTCACTCGCCTTCCGCGTCTTCGGCGGCGATGCGCCGAAGCCCGGCCACCTTCATGTGATCGATCTCGACGGAACAATGCGCACGCTGTCGGACGGCGTCATGCTGACCAACGGACTTGGCTTTTCTCCCGATGAGCGGCGTCTTTACCATTCCGACTCCCGCGCGGCCCTGGTCCGGGTCTATGACGTGGCGACGGACGGCTCGATGGGCCCGTGGCGCCAGTTCGCCGCTCTCGGCGCCGAAGGTGTGCCGGATGGCCTCAAGGTGGCGAGCGACGGGTCGGTCTGGGTGGCCGACGCCCATGGCGGCAGGGTGGTCGTGTTCGACCAGGACGGCACGCACTGGCAGGATATGCCTGTGCCATTGCCGATGGTCACCAGCCTGTGTTTCGGGGGCGACGACCTCCGTGATCTCTACATCGTCACCGGCTCCCGCGGTGGGCCGTCGGAGAATTGCGGCAGTATCTTTCGCACGCGGGTCGCCGTCGCCGGCCTGGCGTTGCCGCCGGCGCGAGTCGCCGCCTGATCGAGGAGCATCATGAAAGTCTTTGTCTTCGACCTTTTGGCGTACGGCGAGAACCTGGAGCATCTCAAGGTCGGCTCGGAGCTGCCCTATCCCTTGAGCCAGCGGCATTTCAAGGCCGACGTGGCGGTGCGCACCTACGCCGAGCATCTCGATGCCTGGGAAGAGATGGACCGGTTGGGTTACGACGGTGTCGGCTTCAACGAGCATCATTGCTCGCCCTACGGGCTGATGAATTCGCCCAACCTGATGGCGGCGGCCGCCGCGCAGCGCACCAAGAAGCTGAAACTGCTGATCTACGGGAATCTGCTGCCGCTGCATGAGCCGCTGCGGCTGGCCGAGGAGCTGGCGATGCTCGACTGCCTGTCGAACGGCCGGCTGATCTCCGGCTTCGCGCGCGGCATCCCGCGCGAATACCAGGTGCACAATGTGTCGCTGGCCGAATCGCGCGCCCGTTTCGAAGAGGCCTTCGAGATCGTCACCCGCGCCTGGACCGAAGACGTCTTCTCCTACGAGGGCAAGTTCTGGTCGTACAAGGACGTGGCGATCTGGCCGCGCCCGGTGCAACGGACCAATACCGAGA
>Ga0308309_10000709_pt1 | contig 20540 bp, 19 predicted proteins | sample HubBroMetageWFT5_FD_192491 | JGI IMG/M metagenome (GOLD analysis project Ga0308309, IMG submission 192491) | Warmed and freeze-thawed soil microbial communities from the Hubbard Brook experimental Forest, New Hampshire - Hubbard Brook CCASE Soil... | ecosystem: Environmental > Terrestrial >...
GAGCAGCAATGCCGAAAGTGCGGGGCTCAGTGTGAGAGCATTAAACGCCGACAGCATCACGGAAATGGCGATCGTGACGGCAAATTGCTGATACAACCGTCCGGTGATGCCTGGAATGAAAGCCGTGGGCACAAACACTGAAGCCAACACTAGAGCGATGCCTACAACCGGCCCAGAAAGCTCTGACATGGCTTTGATGGCCGCATCTTTCGGACTCAGTCCTTCCTCAATGTGGTGCTGCACTCCCTCGACAACCACAATGGCGTCATCGACCACTAGTCCAATGGCCAACACCAACCCGAACATCGAAAGCGTATTGATCGAGAAGCCGAACAGCGGGAAGACGACGAAAGTGCCGATCAACGAAACAGGCACGGCCAGCATGGGGATCAACGTGGCGCGCCAATCTTGCAGGAAAAGATAGACCACAAAGATGACCAGCACAATCGCGATCACGAGCGTCCAAATGATCTCTTTCATTCCTTCCGTGACCGGGCGCGTCTGGTCGAGTGAAACGGTGTACTCGATGTCCTGCGGGAACCGTTGCTTCATTTGCGTCATGAGCTTCTTGACGCCATCCACCGTTTGCACAGCATTGGTTCCGGGCAACTGGTAGACGGCAATGATGGCGCTGGGCTTGCCATTCAGGCGACCAACCAGGCTGTAGTCCTGCGTGCCCAGCTCGACCCGGGCCACGTCTTTGACTCGAACCGTCCCCCCATTCGGTGCTTCGCGCACGATGACGTTACCGAACTGTTCCGGAGAAGTCAGGCGGCCTTGAGCCAGCACGGCATAGGTGAATTGCTGGTTACTCTGAGCGGGCTCGCCACCGACCTGGCCAGCCGGATTCACTGTGTTCTGGGCCTGAAGGGCGTTAACTATGTCCGTGACGGTGATTCCGAGCTTGGCCAGTTGGTCAGGCTTCACCCATAGCCTCATGGCATACTGCCCGGAGCCGAACACCTGGGTCTGGCCAACACCGTATAACCGTGCGATCGGATCGTTGAGGTTGATGTACGCATAGTTGGCCAGATAGTTCGAATCGTGAGTGCCATGCGGCGCGTATAGGGAAATCAGCATCAGGGGCGCTGTAGTCGATTTCTTCAGGGTGATTCCGTAATTGTTCACCTCCGCCGGCAACTGACCGTTGGCCAACTGTTGGCGCGACTGCGTGAGCAGCAGATCCGTGTTCGGATCCGTCTTGAGATCGAAATCCACGAGCAACGTTGTTTGCTGGTTCGCGGTAGCGTTCAGCGAGTACATGTAGTTCATGTTGTCCACACCGCTGACTTGCTGCTCGATGGGCGTGGCAACGGCTTGCTCGAGGGTCTGCGCGTCTGCACCTGGATAAGTGGCTTGCAACCTGATCTCAGGCGGAGCAATCTGTGGGAACTGGGCTACCGGCAAGGTCGCGATTGAGATCGCGCCGACTATAACCGTAAGGATCGCAATCACGATCGCGACGATGGGCCGTCGAATGAAAAAGTTCGCCATGGCTTAGCGGTTCTCCGTTTCCTTGTATGGTGTGGGGTTCACCAGCCCACCTTCTTTGACTTTCTCTGCTCCAACAGCAACCACGCGTTCTCCGGGCTTCAGGCCTGCGGCGATCACCCAGAGCGTGCCCACAGTCGGTCCGACTTGTACAGTGCGTAGTTGCGCTCGATTATCTCCGCCGATCACCATTACCTGGTACGAACCTTGCTGCTGATTGACCGCCGCCTGCGGCACCAGGAGCGCTCCTGTAATGTTTCCCGTCGGTGCCTGAACGCGCGCGTACTGGCCAGGCCGCAAAAGATTTTTGGAGTTGGGGAACTCGCCTACAATCTGAATGGTTCCGGTCTGCGTGTCTACCTGGCGATCCGCAAAGATGATTCTGCCCGGATGCGGGTAGGCGCTCCCGTCGGCCAGCGTCAAGCGCAGGGGTATTCGTGAAGCGCGAGTCCGCCAATCGACGCTACCCGGATCGCCGCCATCCGCCATGCGCAGGTATTCCTGTTCACTGATCGGGAAATAAACTTTGATCGGGCTTACCTGGGACACCGCGGTGAGCACGGCAGACGGTCCGACAAGGTTGCCTACCTGCACGGTGTTGATACCAGCGATTCCGTCGATGAGGGACGTCACCTTGGTGTAGCCAAGGTTTATCGTGGCTTGTTCTACCGCCGCTTGGTCCGCCTCAACGGACGCTTGCGCCGCGCGAAGTGCCTGAGTGTCGGTATCCAGTTGGCTCTGGGGAATGGCATGAGCTTCCGCTTCGGGAATATCACGCTTCACGTTCAGCTCGGCGTTCGCCCTCTGCGCCTCAGCCTGCGCCAATTGTCCTTTGGCTTGGTCAAGCACGGCTTGGAACGGACGCGGATCGATCTCAAAGAGGAGCTGACCTTTTTTAACAAGTCCCCCTTCACGATAATCCTGGCGAATCAGGTAACCGCTGACCTGAGGCTGGATCTGCGCATTGACGTAGCCTTCGAGCGTTCCAACCCACTCGCCTTGAACCGGCACGTCCTTTTGAATGACCGGTGCGACCTGGACCACCGGTGGCGGAGGAGGAGCGGCGGCTCGCACCTTGCCGCTGCTGCAACCCAGAGCATTCAACAACATAACCGCAGCAACTAGACCTATAGATATCCATCTCATGTGATAGTTCCACCCTTAATCAGGCGACTGGCCAGCCGCTGAATTTCGTGTTTCCGGGGCAGCTCGATGGCGTAAGGCATGCCGATCTGTGCGCCCGTCTGCCTATGCAGTAGGGCAATGCGGGTGCCAAACCTACCCGTGTCTAAAGAGTTGAAATGTCAGCAGCGGATGGAAGTTTTGCGGTGTTACGAGTTGACAGTGTCGAAACAATTCTGACAGTGCGAGCGTGGAACGAATGGGTTTTTCATGAGTGAACGGAGGAATATTGCGAATCTGGACTGTCGAGACGACGCCTACCATTGACAACTCGGAGGATCATAACGCCCTACAGACACTTCGGCTTAAGCGCCTGTGATAAGACTGCAACAAGCGGGGAATTCCGCGCCATCAGCGGGTCTGGCAATGTGGATGCTTAAGTTCGATGAAAGGCTAACGACCCTGAGCCAAACCATCAGCTCGCGCTCGTTAAAGGAAGATCGAGGGAATCGCTGTTTATGGTATATGAACACTACGACTTTGCCCGCAATCCAATTGTTGCGGATCAGGTATTTTTTCTTGAATCTAAATGTACTCGCTGCGGTCTTTCAGTTCTGGCACAGTCGATCGAAGAACTTCTGCAAGAGGAAGAGCGCCATCGGGCGTTATGCAGGCTGATGCGCGCCGCGCAATAGCAACCTCTATCCGATTTGGTCCTTCGTTCGAGTTGCGTTTTCCTGGTTAGCATCGCGAAGCGATCGCCGATCTGTGGGTTTTCGTGGTGCTGTGCCTACCAGTCGACTGGCTACGACTCCTACCCGTCTGTCCTTGCGTGACTCGGGTGTTCACACTAGAGGGCACTAAGCCGATTGAGCCAAGAAGGCCGCTAGCGCTGATGGGTCGCAGAATCCACTGATCAATCTCATTTTCAGAACTTGCCAGAAGCCAGCATCATCTCAGGTACACCCAGCACACCGCCAGGGAACTAAACACTGCGATGTATAAACAGACGCAGATCACGACGCCGGTATGGTCATTCTCCGTTGCTGTCGCGGTATTGTCGCTCTGCTCATTCGCGATTCTTGGGTCCGGATCAAGGTAGCGAATCGCAGCATAGACTTCGTCGTCGCTCAGTTCTTCAATATTCCGATCTGGCTCGGGGTTTGTCAGCATAAGACGTTCTTGTTGGTGCATTGGGCTGTGCGTTTGCTCCCGGCCGGTGAAAAACAAACACTGATTTCCTCGCGAGGCGCGAATGGATTTTGGCTCGTTTCTGCGAATTCGATTGCGGGCATGTATCCTCACTTCTCCGCTTTGCCAGGGTTACCGTTTGCACGGCGGGCGACCTGCTTCAAAACGCGTTTCGTGAACACACCGTGGCAGCGAAATTTGACGCCTTTCTGAATCAATTCAAACAACACGTTCTCGCCTTCCTGGCTAATTGCCGTGATGTGCCTCATATCGATAACGAGGGTCCGGCCGAAAAGATCTGTACTCGCCTGTTCGCACGCACCCCTCAGCTCTGACGCCCAGGGCCCAACTAGCTTGCCTTCCACAATCAGCCGCCGCTGAGTCTGGCCCTCAATGCTCGAGATCTTCAGCATGGGTCCTTTCCGTAACATAGCGACACAGGCAAGGAGATTGCCAAACCTCCGCACTCTAAGTGCAGGGATTGCAATGCTGGTTTTCAGATTCGTTGTCGAGAGTTGAAATTGTCGAGGGCGACTCTGACTTCTGCATCCTCACGGGTCGGCCATTAGAAGAGGGCAGGAGCCCGGGCAATAAAGCCCGGGCCGAAATGGCGGGAGTTACAAGCGGGTGTAAGGGAAGAGTCGAAAGTTGCTAACAGGTTCCTGGTGCTCCGGTTGCAGAGTTTCACCATCGTGCGCTTACTTCATGTGGCCACCCCTTCGGGTGACCTTGCCCAAAAGAAACTCTTGGGCGAGGCTTGCGCCAATCCGTTCAGCTGTGCCAATCGCAAAATTTCCGAACACCAGTCCGGCACCACGATTGGACTGGGGATAGTAAAGGTTTGACAGAGCCGATGATGCCAAATCTCCTCCTAAGCTGGAATAGTTCGGTTGCCACTTTCCGTTATCCCCCTTCGCGACAAACGGACTCGACATCGCATGGCGGATGCGGGAACCGGTTGTGCCAGTTCCCTGATAGAAGTAGCGTGGATCCTGGTGCAACAGCGAAGGCAGTATGGCGCCGCCGATCATGATGTCAGAGAAACCATCGGCGGCAGTAGCGCCAAAGCGTTCTCCATAAGCCCCCCAGCCCTGGCCAAATTTCGGAGTGTTCGCGGCTTGCCTGGAGGCAGAAACAAAGGCGACCCCAGCAACGGTAACCGGATCAGTGGACACCTTGAGGGCCAGCTTGAATTTCATCTTCGCCGTGAGTGGCGCTGCATCACGGTCGTAAGAAACGTAGAAGTTTGGAATGAATCCGAAAATGCGCTGCCGTTCCTCGGACTTAAACTGCTCAGTTGCGACTTCCACAGGATCGTAGTGAACGTCGACCGTTGTTCGGTCAGTCTCAATCCGGAGTTGGATGCCAGCAACAATTTTGAATTGTCCTGGATCTATGGTGATAGTGGGCGACGTCCAGTCGGCGAAATCTTTTGCACTGACATTGATCCTGTACGGATTGGCCGGTTTTACGTCAGCAAATTCGAAGAACCCGCTTTCGCGTGTGACGAGTGTGCGGCGATCATTGCTTCCCGGACTCTCGAGAACAACCGTCGCATTAGCTATCGGATCACCGTTTGCGTCGGTAACCGTTCCTACTAGCTTTCCTGCCTTGGATTGGTCGCCTTGCAAGCTCTGTCCATGCATGGCGACGGAAAGCGCCAACGCCATAGCTGCCACGATCACAGTACGTATGGGAGAGAAAGTTGACATACGATTGTCCTTGTGACCCCTGTAAAGGCAAGGAATATGCCAATCGCGGTTCGAGCTAAGTTATTGAATTTGAGCACTATGAATGCGAGCAGCAGTGTCGAGAGTTGAAAGTGTCGATGGCAAATGACGGGGAAATGACAGTGACAAGGGGCGTTCGGCTACAGCAATCAATTGCGAATACCACCCCGGAGCCCAGGCTTAACGTTTTCCCGCCCGCAAAGATCGTGGTTCAGTGGAGAAGCTGTGTTTTGGCAAATGCATACGAAAGGGACGAATCTGATCGAGAAAAGATACTTTCAATCCCTAGAAATCAATGCACTTGTCAAGGTGTCAGAGAGAATCTCCCGACGGAACCGGTCAAACGTACTGGCCGGGGTCAATGCCGAATTTCTTCATGCGCGACAGAAGCGTAGTCCGATTGATACCCATGAGTGCAGCCGCTCCGTCGGCACCGCCAACGCGGCCCTTGCTTTCGCCAAGTGCGCGCTCAATTTCCTCGCGTTGTTTCCTGGTTCTTTCATCGGCAGCGCTCTTGCTCTTATTAAGAATATGGAGGGTCTCTTTCACGATTCGTGCAATGTCTTCCTTGCCGGAACTCGGCATCGCAACCGCGGGTTCCTGAGTGTTGGGTCTGCGGAGTTCTGCCAGCGGCGCTTCCAGCGATTTGCTGCGGGTCAGGATCACGGCCCGCTCGATAAAATTTTCGAGCTCGCGGATGTTACCGGGCCATTCCCATGCAGTCAGCCCTTTCATGACGGCCGTTGAAATCCCTTCGATTTTCTTCTGCATTTGCTTCGCAAACTTTTGTACAAAGTAGCTCACCAGCAGAGGAATATCTTCCTTGCGTTCCCGCAAGGGCGGTATGCGGATTGGAAACACGTTGAGGCGATAGTACAAATCACTGCGAAATTGCTTTTTGGCAATCATCTCTTCCAGATCGCGATTGGTCGCCGCCACCAGTCGTATGTTCACCTTGCGTGTATGTGTGCTGCCCAGACGCTCGAACTCTCGTTCCTGCAGAGCGCGCAGCAATTTTGGTTGGATCTCGATCGGGATGTCCCCCACTTCATCCAGGAAGAGGGTTCCCTGATCGGCTAGATCCAGCCGCCCGATTTTCTGTGCGATGGCACCAGTGAACGCTCCTTTTTCATGGCCGAATAGTTCGCTCTCCAGTAGTCCCGTTGGAATGGCAGCACAGTTCATCTTGACAAACGTGCGATCCTTGCGTCGGCTGCGGTCGTGGATGGCGCGAGCAATCAATTCCTTGCCCGTACCGGTCTCGCCCAGCAGCAGGACTGTAGAGTCGTTTGGAGCGACGGTCTCAACCAGTTCCAGAACGTGCTTTAATGTCGGGCTGTTTCCAACGATATTCTCAAAGTTCATCTCGCCGCGGATCTCTTCTTCGAGGTACAACTTTTCCTGCGCGAGCTTGTCTTTAAGTTCAGAAATCTCGTGGTACGCCAATGCATTTTCGATCGCGATCGCTATCTGTCCGGCGGCTTGAGTTAGAAATTCGACGTCGTATGGAGTGAAGGGAGCCTCGGTTGTCCGTGCAATGGTCAGAATTCCGAGGGCCCGACCCCGATTAATCAGCGGAATCAGAAAGGTGGTCTTAAGGCCTTCGGCGACCAATTCATCGTAGATCTCAGGGGGGATTTCGGCAGGATCGGCTTTGTCAACAACCACTGGCTTCAATGTCTCCAGAACGCGCTTGGCGGCGCCGGCTATTGTGAGGACTCGCTCCTCCTTAATGAAGCCTCTGCCCTGAGGAAAATCAAGGACATATAACTTGGACGTTCCTGAAGTCGAATCTACGAGCGAAAGCGCAACGGCATCACACTGCATGACCTCGCGAATGTTAGCCGAGACGGCTCGGAACAGTTCCCGAGGCCGAAGATTCGATGTAATTTGATTGCTCAGGTTCAGGAGCAATTGGAGGCGCTCGTTTTGCCGTTTTAGGCATGCATGCGCACTCTGTGCCCGCCTCAGATTCAAACCATCATCAAGCGCGAAGGCGACGACACGCCCGACCAGCCGCAGGAAGCTTATCTCTTCCTCACTGAATGGATTCACGGTGTCGCGGCTGATTCCGAAAACACCCAGCCGTCGATGCGGCGTCGTCAACGGCACTCGGACCCCCGAGCCGAGGCCCATTTTCTTTGCCCATTCTCTGAATCGGGGAAACCGCTCTTCCGTCTCCCAATCCGGGGTATGTTGTGGATCCCGGCTGCCTGCTGCCTCCCACATAGGTAACTCTTCGATCGGCAGATCCGGCCAGGAAGAGATGGGTCCCTTACCCCAAACTTGGTATTCGATCTCCTTGGAATTCTCTCTCAGGACAATGAAGTAAAGGTGATCAAACTGCAGGAGCTTGCCGATTTCATCCGTGAGGGTGCTAGCCAGTTCCTCAGGCTCACGGCACGCAGCAATCGCCTCACTGATGCGCACAATCGCTTCGTAGCGGTAGCTGTCGGCTTGAGACTCAACGATCGGCTCTGTACTCATAAGCCTTATATTCAGCGCTGAAGCCTGGGCTTCGATCTATCCAAATCCCCCACATAAATGATGACAGATGCCCACTACAGGTCGCAAGAGAGTCCGCCAGGCGAAGCGATTTTACGGAATCCCCTTGGATTCAGGAGGCGACTGAAGGCTCCCGAATCTCCCTTCAAACCGATGATTTAACATTGGCAAACGTGCCGGACGCAACCTCAGCGATTCGTCTTAGGGCTGGCCGAGGAAGAACATTCTGCGTACAACGGCAGGCTTCTATCGGCATGGTGGCGACTTCTTCGGACTCGGCATCGTTGCTCCCGAAGTAGGCTCTTAAGGCAGTTGTCTCCCCAACTCCCGTATTACTGATCTTAGCCAAACGTGCGCTGCGTCGGTTTGCATCCTTGGGTGCCAGATCATTACGTATTTGAACGACCCGAGCGCTGCTGGAGCTTCGAGAATCCTGGTCGCTTTGTTGGACGCTTCGAGCGCAGCCATTCGGCGTGGCACAGTCGCAATCATCTCTGTCACAGCAGCGACCCGCATGGCTACAGTGTGTTGAGCCACCACCAGCGGACAGTGCCGTTTCTCACCAATGGCAGCCAAGTGCCTGTCTGGATGGGTCTGGACGCCGCCAACAATGTCGACGGCAACATGTTCCGCAGCCAGGTATTGCTTGAGAGTAATTGCCCTTGTGAATTTACTCTTCCGGGATACTACACACACAAAATCCACTTCGAAAATAACCTCTTTGCTCAGGTGAACCGTTGCGGTCTCGGAGTCGCTCAGCACAAGGTCGAGCCGGCCTTTCTCCAGTGCCTCGTATTGTCCGGCGTGCAGCGGGACAAAGCTGAACTCTACTTTTGTACATTTCGACAAAACTGAGGTGCAGAGGGGCGGCACGAGGAGGTGTGCGGCGTGGTCGGTAGCCGCGATTCGAAAAGAAGCGTCTTCGGTCACGGGATCGAAATCGCCGCCAGCCATTAAGCGGTCAAGACGCGGCAGCATGGTCGCCAGATCTTGCAGAAGGCGCTGACCTGTAGGCGTCGGCTCGTAACCGGTTGAAGTGCGAATCAGGAGATCATCGTGAAATGTATCGCGGAGTCTCTGCAGAGCACGGGTTACCGCCGGCTGACTCAGCAGCAGCCGGGATGCTGCGCGTGTGATATTCCGCTCTTCGGCAACAACCGTAAAAACCACGAGAAGGTTTAAGTCAGCCTGGCGTAAATGCGTGGTACGCATACCTTATATAAGCATTATGCATTGGAATTATCCTTTGGCAAGAACGATATTGATTTCTGTCGGCGATGCCCGACGGAGAGGGCGGGCGGAACTATGAAGGAGGAGCATTATGAAAAAGATAGCGATCGTAACCGGGGCGTCGCGTGGAATCGGCCGCGTCGTCGCCAAGCGGCTGGCACAGGACGGCTTCGGCGTGGTAGTGAACTACCTCAGCAACGCCAGCGAGGCTGAAGAAGTCGTGGCCGAAATCAAAGCGATTGGCGGAGAGGGAATTGCGGTCCAAGCAGATGTCGCCAACCAGACTGACGTGGAGCGGCTCTTCGAAGAACCCATGAAGAGGTTCGGCAGCATCGATGTCGTCGTCCACAACTCGGGAATCATGCCGCTTTCGCCTATCGGCAAGAGCGACGTAGAACTGTTCGACAAGGTCATTTCTACAAACCTGCGGGGGGCATTCCTCGTCTTGGCGCAAGCCGCGCAACACATCGCCACTGGCGGCAGGATCATTGCGTTTTCGAGCAGCGTGCTGGCGAAGAATTTCCCGACCTATGGTCCGTACATTGCCTCGAAGGCCGGAGTCGAAGGCTTGATGCACGTCTTGGCGAACGAACTGAGAGGCCGCAATGTTTCTGTAAACGTTGTGGCGCCAGGGCCAGTCGCCACCGAGCTTTTCCTGAAGGGCAAGAGCGAAGAGCAAATCGCCGAATTGTCAAAGATGCCGCCGCTCGAGCGATTGGGGAAACCGGAAGACATCGCAAACGTGGTGTCATTCCTCGCTGGCCCAGACGGCGGATGGATCAACGGGCAAGTACTGCGCGCCAACGGCGGATTCGCCTAGACCGTTGGAATCAGCTCGGGCTGAGAAGCGCAAAAATCCAAAACGAAAACGAACGGCATATTAAGGAGAACAGCCATGAAGAAAGTAATTGTGATCACGGGAGCATCGAGCGGATTCGGCGAACTGACCGCGCGCGCATTGGCCAAAGCCGGCCATATCGTGTACGCCAGCATGCGCGAGATCAATGGACGCAATGCGCCGCAAGTCGACTCGGCGGCAAAATTCTCCAAGGAGAATAAGGTCGATTTACGCACGATTGAGCTCGATGTGGCATCGCAGTCCTCGGCCGACGCCGCGATCCAAAAGATCGTCAGCGACAATGGTCGCCTGGATGTTGTCATCCACAACGCTGGACACATGGTGTTCGGTCCGGCTGAAGCGTTCACGCCCGAACAACTTGCGGAGTTATACGATGTGAACGTGCTCAGCACGCAACGCGTGAACCGCGCGGCCCTGCCTCAGTTGCGCAAACAAAGGAGAGGCCTTGTGGTTTGGGTGTCGAGCAGCAGTAGCGCGGGCGGAACGCCGCCCTATCTTGCGCCGTACTTTGCCGCCAAAGCTGGTATGGATGCGATGGCCGTAGTGTACGCACGGGAGTTGACACGCTGGGGCATCGAAACCTCGATCATCGTCCCGGGAGCATTCACCGGCGGCACAAATCATTTCGCGCATGCCGGTTCTCCCGCGGACAAAGCACGAGTCGCTGAATACGAAGCGGGACCCTACGAAGGTTTCGCGGATGATGTACTCAAGGGGTTCTCCTCAATCGTGCCTCCGGATGCAAATGTCGAGGGCGTTGCGGACGCCATCGTGAAGGTGGTCGATGCTCCCTTTGGCAAGCGACCGTTCCGTGTGCACTACGATCCAACGCAAGATGGGGCGGAGGTGGTCAATATGGTTTCGGATCGAGTCCGTGCCGAGCTTCTTCGTCGAATCGGCCTCACCGACGTGCTGACACCTCGGGATTTCACTGGCCAATCGAGAAACGCCGCCTAGCCCACTCTCAAAGTTAGCGCTTATGGGGCGCATAGGCGCTAACTTGAGGCGTTCTATGCCGCTTACTCTCTATGCGATCAGCCGGGGGGGAACTACTGCGACCCTAAACCAGGACCGTACCGCCATCTACCACAATGGTCTGCCCTGTGCTGAACCCTTCTTGCATCAGAAACAAATAGGCTTGCGCTACGTCATGAGCCTCGCCGACTCGGCCAACGGGGAGACTCTTTCCCACGCTTTCGAATAGACGCTCGCGATCCGGTGCGCTCATGCTCTGCCAGAGGTTCGTACGAACGACTCCGGGAGATACCGCGTTAACCCGTATTGGTGCCAGCTCGACCGCGAGGGCACGCGTCAGTGCTTCGATGGTTCCGCAGACGCTCGCCGCGATGACCCATCCCTTTTGCGGACGCTGGCCCGCGATTCCGGTTGTGAGCACGACAGAGCCTTCCTTGCGAATATAGGGGCTTCCGTATTTGACTGCGGCAAGGGCTGACCAATAACGCAGCTCAAAGGCGTGTCTTGCCTGTTGGAGATCCGTAGCGGCAAGGTCGTGCAGATGCAGGCTGTCGCCCGCGGTGAATACCAAATGATCGAAAGCGCCGAGCTTGGAAAAAAAGGTTGCAACGGCTCGTTCGTCCGAGAGGTCAATCGCCTGCCCCTGCGCGTCTCCGCCGATTGATTCAACGGCCTTCTGAACTCTTTCCGCACTACTGGAAGCGATAATGACGCTCGCTCCCTGCGATCCTGCCTGCTTAGCGACTTCCAACCCAATTCCCGACGAACCGCCCAGCACAACCACGCGCTTATGTTGCAAACCGTTTCCCTGCATTGGATTCCTCCTTGTGCGCTCTTCTCGCCTACACAGTCAAAGATGTTCCTTAACTACATGCGGTTCATGCATAATAGTTATAGCCGCCATGCGTTTAGAGAAACTACGACAGGTTGATCTAAACCTCCTGATTACATTTGCAGCGATTGCTGAGGAGAAAAGCATCACTGCGGCCGCATCTCGGCTGCTGCTGAGCCAGCCTGCGGTGAGCCGCGCCTTGCAGCGCGCCCGAGCGATGTTTCAGGATGACCTTCTGGTGCGATCGCCGCAAGGCTTCGAACTCACATTACGAGGCCGCAAGATTCTCCAGGAACTAGAGGGCTTGCTACCCAGGATGGAGAATCTGGTCACGCCGAGTCTGTTCGATCCGAAGCGGGAGAAGAGCCACTTTCGCATTTCCGGTCCTGACAATGTCTGCACAGTTGTGCTCCCACGTTTGTGCCGGCAGTATGGGGAGGGTTACCAGGTACAGTTTGAATTCCTTCCCTGGCAGGCCGATATTTCGGAGCTGGTGGAACGTGGGCAACTCGATCTTATTCTTCACATTGATGACGGGCTTCTGCCGGTGCACTTTCATACGGAAAGGCTCTATCGTGAGGATTGGGTTTGCGCCGTCGCGCGTGACAGCCACTTTGGAGACCGACTCTCGCTAAAGCAGTACCTGGCAGCGAGCCACATTGTGGTTGCTACCTATGGCGGCGTGCAGACAATTCCAGACAAGCAACTCGCAGCAGTCGGTGCGAAACGCAGTTCCTCAATTCGAGTACCTTACTTCGGTGTGGCTTTGCAATGCCTACCAGGTACAGAACTTGTGCTGACCTTAACCACTGGCATGACCTCAGCCGTCAAACGGAATCGCGACCTACGCCTGGTAAAAGCACCTCAAGAGTTGCGTCCGTTTTATTTCTTGATGGCCTGGCATCCAAGGCTGAACAGCGATCCGCCGCATGTCTGGCTCCGTCAAGCCGTGCGATCAGCGGCCGGGGCTCTTATTAACTCGTAACGGGTTCTCCCCCGGATGTAATTGCCTGGGAACGTTGAAATCGAAGATCGAATTGTCGAATCGCCGCGAGTACTGCGACGCAATTCATGCTTGCGTCGCAGGCTTCGCGCTGAAGATGCTGTTGAAGCTTTCGCTGTACTGAAGGAAGACCAGCACCCACAGTACACAGGCCACCAGAGCCGGAGCAATGGTCGCCGGCGAAAACGTCAGGTGAAACGCAAGGATGTTGTAGAGCACCGCAGCAAGCAGTGTCAGTGCAAGTGGTACGAAAAAGCCAGAGAGCAGCAGCAGTCCACCAAGGACCTGCACGGCGAAAAAGAACGCGGCAAAGTGCGATGCGCTGACGGCAACGAAGAACTGCATTGCCAGCGGATTCGCCGGTGGCGGCTGGTGGATGAAGTTGAGAAATCCGTTCAGCCCAAAGACCGTAAACATAAGGCCTAGTAGATAGCGAGCAACAATTGAAGTAATTTTCATGAGTGTCCTCTCTAGAAAGTCTGCGCGTGCGTCTGCACGGTCTGAAGATGCGGTGCTAGAAACGTGTTCCGGTCATGTCCCTGGTTGAGCACGCTGGTCCCCCCTGCGGTGAGGAAGGTCGCGTCCGTCACGCCAAGAAAGCCAAATACGGATCGCAGATATGGCTCCACGAAATTGAATGAGGCCATCTGCGTCTGGGCGTCATAGATCCCGCCGGTTGCGATGATGAAGGTTGCCTTCTTGCCGGTAATCAAGCCCTTCGGCCCTCCCTGCCCGTAGGAAAAAGTTCTGCCGACACGCGCAATCTGGTCGATCCATAGCTTGAGGACGGAAGGCACACCAAAGTTATGCATCGGCACTCCGATGACGTACTCATCAGCCTGCTCCAATTCGGCGAGCAGGGAATCGGAGAGCGAAAGCAATTTCTTCTGCTGCGGAGTGCGGGCACCTTCCGGGGTGTAGACGGCAGCGACCCATTCCGCATTGACGGGGGGCATTGTTGTTGCGTTGAGGTCGCGGTCGATGACCCTTCCATCCTGGTGCGAACCCTTCCATCGTGCGACGAACGCAGCGGTCAGCTCACGCGAGACTGATCGACCGTCGAGTGGGCTGGAATCGATATGGAGCAGCGTTGACATTGATATGTCCTCCTACACGACAATTGATGAGTAGTAAACATATGTCGATTCACAAAATAAACAAGTGTCGTTTAGTCCGCAGGAGTATCATTATTATTGGTAGGAATGGCTCAGCTTCTCCAACCCGAGACCGGAACGACGGATCCGCGGATTCTCCGCAGTCGTCGCATGCTGATGGACTCTCTAGCCAAGCTATTAATAAAAAAGGAGTTCGACGACATCTCCATTCAGGAAATTGCTGACGAGGCCACCTTGAACCGGGCCACCTTTTACCTGCACTATCCGGACAAGAACGCACTGCTGCAGGCCATGACAGAATCCCGCTTCCGCGACCTGATAGAGCGTCGCGCCATCACTTTCACCGACTGTCACGGAGCACTGCGCGCCCTTGCACTCGGCGTCTGCGACTATCTTGCTGAAACCACAAGCTGTCCCAAGCAGTTGGCTAGGGTACCGCTGGAAGGCTCGATCATCCCCGTCGTCGAGGGCATGTTCAAGGAAGGCCTTGCCCTTCACGGAACGGCGCCCGGTGTCGATGGGGCACTGCTGGCGGCCACCGCGGCCTGGGCCGTTTTTGGAGCTGCACGCCACTGGTTTCAGACCCCCAACCGTATCCCCGCCGAGGAGATGGCAGTCAGGATTGAAGCCATGGTGACTCCGGTTCTTTTCGCCGCCTCTCAATAACTCGCCTCTCATAGCGGAAGAGTGGCAACACCCATCCGATGGAACAAAGTTCAGGCCCGAAAACTTGAACCGGAGTGTTTCAAAGACGGCTCCACCGTAACAATCGCAGGACAAATCGCTACACAAACTCTTTGCGTGCGTGGTCGAAGACGTCCCTGCCCGCCACCCTATTGGATGAGCAGATTTCGCACATTCTTGAGACGCTCCAGGAAACGAAGGGAGTGATCGACGGTCGGAACGGCGCTGCCATCCGGCTGGGCCCGGCCCGGACTACGTTGATCTACAGAATGAAGCGGCTGGGTATCACGCCATTGTCACGGTACGCATCGTAATCGCAAGGCTTGAATTGTGGATATAGTGCACAAGCGCGTTCCTCGGCACGGATGTTCACGGCACGTCCCCGTTGCCGTGCTCAATTTATCGTTGCCAACGGAGACCTGATTTACCCCAGTGAAGATTAAGAAGCCTTGAAGCGGTGTCGGTTTATGCCCAGCTTCCTTATTTTGGAGTCGAGTGTCTGTCGGGGAATGCCCAGCTTAACGGCGGCCCCGGTCGGACCCCCAACCACACCTCCGGATTCCAGGAGAGCGGCTTCGAGGATCTCTCTTTCGTGCTCGACAAGGTCAGCAATGAGCGGGGCAGTCGTCGCAGCCAGCTTGGGAGTCACGTGCGTGAGCCAAGTCTCATCTACAAAGAAAGTCTCTCCTTCAGACAGAATCACCGCCCGCTCGACCACATTTTGCAACTCACGGATATTGCCCGGCCAATCGTATGCGTGAAAGAGTTCGACCGTTTTCTTGTCTATGTTTCGAATCTTCTTGCCCAATGTTTTGGCGTAGCGGTCGATCAAGTATCCGACCAACAACGAAATATCACTAATACGCTCGCGCAATGCTGGTAATCGAATCGGGACAACGTTGAGGCGGTAAAACAAGTCCTGTCGGAACTTGCCTTCAGCCACGGCCGTGGTGAGGTCTCGATTCGTAGCGGCTATTACCCGCACGTCAACAGACACTGTTTGACTGCCGCCCACTCGTTCGAATTCACGCTCCTGAAGAACTCGCAGCAATGCGACCTGCGTATCTGGTGGAAGATCGCCTACTTCATCGAGGAATATCGTGCCACCATCGGCCGATTCGAAACGGCCCAGCCGGCGCTGAGTGGCCCCTGTAAAGGAACCTTTTTCGTGGCCGAATAATTCGGAGGCAATGAGCGACTGGGGAATCGCCGCGCAATTCACTCGAATGAAAGCCCTGTTTGAACGCTTGGACCGGTTATGAATTGCGCGAGCAATCAGTTCCTTTCCTGTTCCGGTCTCACCTAAGACCAAGACCGTGGAATCCGTCGGAGCGACCTTGGAAACTTCGACCAGCACACGACGTAATGGCTCGGAAGAACCGACGATTTCTTCGAACATGGATGAGCGTACGATGTCCTCGCGCAACGCAACGTTTTCGTTTCGTGTCCTGTCTTCGGCGCGCCTGCGATCGTCAATGTCGGTTCCCGTCGCATACCAGCGCACCAGATGTCCCTGTTCGTCGCGGAACGGGTTGAGACGAATAAGGAACCAGCGATACTGCCCGTCCTTCCGGCGCGTTCGTTGTTCGATTTCAAACGGCAGGCCGCGGGCATAGGCCGCCTGGCGCTCCTCCCGCACCTTCTCTACGTCTTCGGGATGAAACATTCGGGTACGAAACTCAGAACTAAGCACTTCTTGCATAGTCAGGCCGGTATATTCCAGCACTGCCTGATTCGCGTAGAGCGGATCGCCGCTCGGATCCAGGACGACAATGGTTTGCGGTATGGCATCGGTAATCCGGCGAGACTCACGCTCGTCTTCCAGGAGTTTCGTCTCCGCTCTTTTTCGATCTTCGATGTCGGTATCGCTTCCCAACCACCTGACGACGTTGCCTTCAGCGTCGAATTCTGGAAGGACACGGATAAGGAACCATCGGTATTCTCCGTCATATCGCCGGATGCGGGTTTCCAGTTCGCCTGGTTTGGGGTCATTCAGCAGGGCAAGCCATTCACGAAGGAGTCGATCCAAGTCATCGGGGTGAACGACCACCTTCCAACCCCAACCTTTCCCCTGCTCGGGGGTCAGGCCGGTGTACTCGTACCATCGCTTGTTCAGAAATTCCTTGGACCCATCAGGGAAGCTCGTCCACAAGAAAGAGGGAACCGTGTCGATGAGGCTCTGGAGCCGGGCAGCCTCCTGGCCGAGCTTTTCGAGGGCATCGCTTAGTTCGTGGCTTTCGAAATCTTGGGTCAACTTACTCATGTTCACTCAGTCCACCGGAGTGTCAGAACCGTTTGTCAATAATCTTAAATCAAAATCCAAGGCCAGCTCAGCCGGATGGCGTGACGCCGAATTTTCGGCGAAAGCTGAAATTACAGCCTGAGTTCAAAAGCTAAACACCAACGACTCAATTGATTACGTGTGGCGCCGAGATTGCCATCGCTTAGGTGTGAATCGTTCGACAGCCAAGCATGACGTTGAAAATCGAGAAGTACTCTGACGAGTACGGCACGACTCTTCGACTGATAGGTCGGATGCGCGCGGAGCACTTGCCCGACTTGGAGAAGCAGATTCGGGAGTGCGAATCGAAGATCGTGCTGGACTTGGAGGAATTGAATCTGGTCGATGTTGACGCTGTTCGATTTCTCGGGCGCTGTGAAATAGCGGGCGTCTCGCTTGTCAACTGCTCGCCCTACATACGCGACTGGATCGGCAAAGAACGCGGTTAAGGAAAAATGGGAGAAGAGAATGTCAAGAAAGCTAGAAGGGAAGGTCGCAATCGTAACGGGCGGCTCGCGCGGCATTGGTGCTGCAATTGCCAAGCGTCTGGCGGCTGACGGAGCAAACGTGGCCATCACCTACACGAAAGGTGCCGACGCCGCCAAGTCGGTAGTCAAGGAGATTGAACGCGGTGGCCGAAAGGCGATCGCGATTCAGGCTGACGCTACGAATGCCGGCGCCGTTGCAGCCGCGGTCGAAAAGACCGTCGCGACGTTCGGTGGACTCGATGTGCTTGTGAACAATGCCGGAACGGCGATTCCAAAGAAGTTTGAGGAGGCGACGCTGGAGGAATTGGACCGCCTGATTGATCTCAACATTCGCGGCGCGTTCATCGCGACTCAGGCCGCGCTCAAGCAATTAAAGAACGGCGGCCGAATTATCATGATCGGTTCCTGTGTGGGCGAACGTAACATGACGCCCGGTCTCGCGGCCTACTCGGCCACGAAGGGAGCCGTGAAAATGTTCGCTCAGAGCTTGTCCAGGGAGGTCGGAAACCGGGGCATCACGGTCAATAACGTCCAGCCGGGTCCGATCGATACGGACTTGAATCCCGCCGCGGGCGAATGGGCTATGCCACAGAAGGCGAACACCGCTCTGGATCGCTATGGGTCGGTTGACGAGGTAGCTGCGCTGGTAGCGTTCGTGGCTGGTCCGGACGCGTCATATATCACCGGGGCGAACCTGACTGTGGACGGAGGTACCAACGCCTGACCAATACGCACGGGCGGGACCACTCGAAGGGGCGACCTATCGCGTCACGTTGATAAACGGATCTGAGCAAATCCTGAGCACATGAGGGTGATAGAAAATGACTACGCTCCAAGGCAAAACCGCCCTGGTGACAGGCGCATCACGCGGAATCGGGCGGGCCACTGCGTCCGCGCTCGCTAACGCCGGTGCGCATGTCCTGGTGCACTACGGTCGTTCCGCGCAGGATGCGGAATCTCTCGTCGCAGCCATCCTTTCAAAAGGCGGACGCGCGAACGCCATCAGCGCCGACATGGGAACTCCGGAAGGGGCAACGCTGCTGGCGAAGGAAGTTCGTACGATCGTCGGCGAACGATTGGATGTGCTCGTGCTCAATGCTGGAATCAGCAAGGCGGCACGCCTCGCGGATTATACGGTAGAGGATTTTGACAGCCTCTTTGCGACAAATGTGCGCGGTCCCTTCTTCCTGCTGCAGCAACTGCTGCCCGTTCTAGGTGACGGCTCGAACATCATCGTGATCTCTTCCGTTGGCGCGCACGCCGTAGTTGGGAAGCCCGGTTTGGACAACCTTTCGCTGCTTGCCTACTCCTCGACCAAAGGAGCATTGGAAACTTTGGTCAAGAACTGGGCTGCCATTCTTGGGCCCCAAGGCATTCGCGTGAATGCAGTCGCTCCAGGCGTGATCGATACGGATATGTCGAATTTTACGAAGACGGAGGCAGGCCGAGACGCCGCGCTCGGGATGCAGGCACTAAAACGAATCGGTAAACCCCAGGACGTGGCAGATGTAGTCGCGTTCTTGGCGTCAGACTCAGCCCGCTGGATCACGGGAGCCAGCATCCCCGTCGATGGCGGATCGAAACTTTAATAACCTGGCGCCTTCATGGGGTCAGCTGCAAGCAATCGGATGAATGAGGAAGGGTCGGCAGATGGCAAAAACAAAAACGGCAGGTGAGACCATCGAATCTAAAAATAAAGCGATCGTTCTAGAAGCCTTTGACACACTGTTTAACAAGCGTGACTACGCGGCGGCAGAGCGCTTCTGGTCGCCAAACTACATTCAGCACAGCGCACACATAGCACCAGGTCGCGAAGGGCTGTTCAATCTTGTTCGCTCAGTGCCGGAAACGCTGCACTATGAGAACCAGCTCATCATTGCAGAGGGTGATTACGTCATAGCGCATGGCCGCTTCACGGGAATGGGAAGGCCCGCCGCCTGGATCGCAGCCGACGTTATCCGGTTCGAAGACGGTGTTCTTAAAGAGCATTGGGACGTTCTGCAGGACGAGGCGACCAAGGCCGAATCTGTTAGCGGCCTTCCCATGTTTGGTGACACATTCCCCAAGTGACAGTCGAAAATAACACGATCGTTCTGAGGGGCGTTCGGCACTCTTTTTAACAGATCAAGGAGGTAATACCTATGATTTCACCCGTTGCTTTGGACGCCACCTATGTGATTTTGGGAGCGAGCGGGAATACCGGCTCGATCATCGCCGATTTCCTGCTATCGAAGGGCAAGAAGGTGCGCGTCGTGGGCCGCGATGCGGGGCGACTGCAGCGCTTTGTGCGCCAAGGCGCGGAACCGTTCACAGGCGACATGAGCAACGCGGCTGCGCTCACTAAAGCCTTCAGCGGCGCGCGTGCAGCCTACTTGTTGTTGCCGCCGATTACCTCCCGGGAAGATCAAGAGCGAGAGAGCGATGCGATCGCGCAGGCCATAACGGAGTCCGGCCTGCCTTACGCGGTGAACTTGAGCAGCTACGGCGCTCATGTCCCGGAAGGCACCGGGCCAGTCACGGGACTGCATTCTTCGGAGCAAAAACTCAACGCTATCCAAGGTTTGAACGTCCTGCACCTGCGCGCCGCGTATTTCATGGAGAACAATCTGTCGGCGATCAGCATGATTCAGGAGATGGGAATCTTCGGACATGCACTGCTTCCCGACCTGAAGATGCCCATGATGACGACGCGCGACGTTGGCAACTACGCCGCCCCGCGCCTCCTGGACCTGGATTTTTCCGGCAAACAGACTCGCGAGCTGCTTGGCGAGCGCGACCTGACGATGGCGGAAGCCACCGCGATCATTGCGCGCGGCATTGGCAAACCGGATCTGCGTTACGTGCAGTTTCCTTACGACCAGGTGCAGCAGGGGCTAGAGCAAATGGGCATGCCTCCGAAGAAAGCCGAGGTGTACATCGAGATGTTCACGGCGATCAACGCAGGTGTCCTCGCTGCGCAAGAGCCGCGTTCGCGGGAGAACACTACACCGACGTCGTTCGAAGAATTTGTTCAGGATGTCTTTGCGCCTGCATA
>Ga0308309_10000711_pt1 | contig 20532 bp, 17 predicted proteins | sample HubBroMetageWFT5_FD_192491 | JGI IMG/M metagenome (GOLD analysis project Ga0308309, IMG submission 192491) | Warmed and freeze-thawed soil microbial communities from the Hubbard Brook experimental Forest, New Hampshire - Hubbard Brook CCASE Soil... | ecosystem: Environmental > Terrestrial >...
CCGCCCAGCGAGGTCACGTGAATGGTTCGATTTACATCCGGAGTCACCGTCCCATTCGCCGTAAGTTCCGTAGGCAGAGCCCGCGTCTCTGCTTTAGCCGTCTTGAACAATTGCGGATTTTCCACCAAAAACACATCAGGATCCACAGTAACCGGAGCCTTGCTGGCCGCCGCCGGGGTCTCCTTCGAACAACCGAGCGCAACCATCAAGACCGCGAGAACAGCCAATGTGACGAGTCGCGAAGCGACGCCATTCATTAGCCCCGGACGTAAGTCCGGGGAAAAACACATCGGCGAGCGAGTCCCTTCAGGGACGGCACCCTCCGGCCTCGCACCCCTCGCGCAACCGAATTCCTTCATTGCACCACCTCACGGCCCACAGACAGATTCAACTGCGCCGCAGCCATCAAATACGATCCCACCAGATTCACGTAATTCAGCTGAACCGCCCGGTAATCGCTCTCCGTATTCAGAAAATCCAAAAGCGACGCCCCACCATGCTGGTAGGAAAAGAAAATCGTGTCCCGCACCCTTACCGCCTGCGCCAGATATTTCTCCTTATAAGGTCGCAGCAGAATCATGTTGCTGTTCAACGTTGCGTAAGCCGAATCCACGTCGCTGAACACCTGCGCCCTGGCCGCGTCGCGCAGCCTTTCATTGCGCGTGATGTCGATCTTCGTGCGCAGCTTCTCACCTTGATTGCGGTCAAATATCCGCAAAGGAAAATTCACATCGAAGCCAATATAAGCGTCAATCGGCGGATTCCTTCCCACATCAAAGCTGAACGTCGGGTCCGTAGATCCGTTCGCCTCGGCCAGCTTGTAGCTCATCTGCGCCATCTCCACCGACTGTACCGCCGCCTTCAAATCCGGACGCGTATCCAGCGCCATCTGCCGGTAAGCATCGAGCGCGTCAATCTGATCGCTGAAGTCGAACACTCCAACCACATCAAACTGCTCCACCGGCGTGCGATCGTTCAACAGCGTCAGCAACTGGATCTTCGCCGTCCGCAGATTCACCTCCGCCGATTGCAGATCCGATTCATACTGCACCCGTTGCAACTCCAGCCGGTCCAGATCGATCTGCGCAATGTCCCCCGCCTCATACCGGTCTCGGCTGATCTTCAACACATGGTCGTAATACTCCAGATTGTCCTTCGCCACCTGCAGCACCGCTTTGGCCTGCAGCGTCCCCACAAACGCTCCGCGCAAATTGAACAGAAGATTTCTTTCCAGATCCTGCTGCTGCGATACGCCCACCGCCGTCGCCATCTTCGCCGCGTCGGTGCGCAGTTCCCGCTTGTGCGCCCGCTCATGCAGATAACTAACCGTGCCCGAAGGCAGAAAGTAGGCAAACGGCCCATGCGACGGCCCGCCCGGAAAAGGATCGATCTGGTCCCCCAGCAGCGCCAGCTGCGGATTCGGCCGCAGATGCGCCGTAATCTCCTGCGCCTGCAGTTCGCTGATGTTCAACTTCCCCGCCAGCAGCGTCGGATTATTCAACTCCAGCCGGTCTTTCACCTGCTCCCATGTCCAGGCCTGGGAAGTCTGCGAACCCAAGGCCGGTGGCGGTGCCTGCGGCGGAGTACTCTGAGGCAGCCCAGCCTGCGCCGACGCCAGACCGCTCAGCACAATCAACACTCCGCAACCCCGCCACAATTTCCTTCGCATCAATAACTCCAATCGAAACTCCCCGGACTCTCCTCCGGACTCTCCTCCGAACTCTCCATAGAGACGTATCTTTCTACCTCTTCCCGGCACAGTCGCCGCGGCAAATGAGAATTTCTCCAGTATCTGGTTTCCCTCGTAAGGATTCCCTAAACACGAGGCCCAAATCGCCGCGGATTTATTGCTCGAACCCATCCGCGATCCGCCAACAGTGACTCAACCAGAATGATTCGGCGAACTAACCAAGGAGGGAAAAAGGAGGCGCACGGCCGCCATGGAAAACGCACGGCCTCGCCAGCGGCGACACGCTTGTAACCGTAACCTCAAGCTGCCTGACTTCCGGAGGAACCAGCCGCACCGCGCTCACCACCGCAGCCGCAGCCCCTTGCAGCCGGTTGACCCAGGCCGAATTCCGGTCGCTTCCGGCCTGCCGCACCGTGCGCTTGCTGATGGAGGAGTCTTCCATCTCCGCCCGCATCGCGTGCAGATCGTCCGACGCCGAGATCACCGGAAACAGCAGAACCAGCGCGCATCCCAGAGCCAGCAGACACTGCAGTGAACTCACCCAGCGTGCCGCCCGCATTCCCGCATCCCTCCGCCACAGCCAGTAGGCCGGCAGCGCCAGAAGCATCCACGCCAGATTGAGCAGCAGTTCCATCTCAGTTCTTGATTTCTATTTTCAACACAAATTCGTATCCGTAGTTTTCCAGAAACCCCAAACCCAAGTCAACGTGACCACAGTACCGCCAGGATAAATCCGCCAGCCGAAAACCAAAGTCTGATCACTGCCCACTGGCCACTGGCCACTGCTAAGGTCCCACCGCTACCTGCAGCGGCCCCGATGTCTGCATGCCCTGCCGGTAAATCGTATTCCGCTTCGCCACCTCGCCGACCACGTTAACGTAGACGACATACGCCCCGTGCGGCAGCGTCTCGCCAAACGGCAGCGTCATCCCAGCCGTTCCTCTCTTCAACGGAAACCGCTGATACCCAATCTCAGTCGCCCGCCCGTTCTCCGCCACTGCCTTCACATCGAACGTCAAGTCCATGTCATCCCGGGTCGTGTTCGTCACCGCCACGCTGCCATCGATCCGATTCGCAGTCACGTGCGCCGGAACCTTCCACTCCACCTTCAGCGCCTCCACCACTTTAATCACGAATACCTTCTGCACCGCCTGCTGCGGTTTGCCGCCATCCCGCACCGCCACCACAAACTCGAATTCTCCCGCCCGCTGCGCCGCTCCCCGCAACTCCCCGCTTTCGTCCAGCGTGATTCCCGGCGGCAACGCTCCACTCTGCACGCGCCATTGCAGTACCGGCACGTAATCGCCCGTAGCGTAAAGCTCCGCCCGGTAAGGGTCCTGCGGATAGGTATCCGGCAACTTCTCCGGTGCGATCGACAGTCCCGCGCCCTGATCTGTAGAAGGATTGTCCGCAGAAGGATTTCCCGCAGAAGGATTTCCCGTAGAAGGATTGCCGGTAGAGGGATTGCCCGTAGAACCGTTGCCCGGCGGAGTTGCTGCCGTCTGTCCCAGAGCCGCCGCGCCCAGTGACGTCACCAGCGCCCACACCAACGCGAACTCTCTAAACCTTGCCATCTAGCAACCGCCTGTCATCGAACGGCCTGTCTTCATGAGCGGAAGCTGTGCTCCGCGAATCGCGGAGCGTAACTGCAGTCAAAGGCTCTCTACCATGCTACCGGAATTCCCGCCAGCACTCCGATAATTTCGCCGCACTCAAGCTCCCAGCATGCCTACTTTGGATGCCGGGAACCACAGCCCCGCAGCCACCACCCACACAAGGAATGTAAAGATATGTAACCTCTTGCAGCCCGGATTTTTTTCTCCCACGCGCGCTACTTATTCTCATGGTACGGGTTTGATGCAACTGAATTCACCTGTGCTAACCTCGAACTAACTATAAGGTGACCGGCTCCACGATCGATTCGCTCCCAGGGAGGAAGTTTATGTCAGTCCGCAACGCCATCGTCCTGTTCCTCGCACTCTCCACGCTGTCACTTCTAGTAGCCTGCGGCAGCAGCGGCCCCAAGGCCGTTCCGCCGCCAACCGGAGCCTTCACCACGAGCAGCCTCAGCGGCACCTATGTTTTTTCCTTCTCTGGTACAGATATCATTGCTGCAAATCTCGACGTTGCCCCGACCTTTTTTTCAGTGGTAGGCGCACTCACGGCTTCTAACGGAGCGTTGACGGGCACCATCGACGTCGTCGATCCAGAACTGGCGGCGGCGTTGAATGTATCCTCCCCCGTGCTTACGGCCCAAGCCCTTACCGGCGGCTCCTACAGTATTACCCCCGACGGACGCGGCAGCGGCACCATTCGGATATCCCCCAACGGCACGAACGTGGAGTTCGGGCTCGATTTTGTTCTGATGACGCCCTCGCACGGGCTGATCACGCGCTTCGACACCAACGGCACCGGTAGCGGAACGATTGACCTGCAGGACAGCACGTTGACCCAGAGCGCCCTTACCAGTTACGCCTTCAGCCTTTCAGGCTGGGACCAAAATTCCAATCCGTTCGAGACGGCGGGCAACTTCTCCCTCGGCGGGACGACCGCCATCTCCACCGGCCTCCAGGACTTCAACGACGACGGTAATCCGACTACCAATCTGCCACTCACTGGCTCCCTTACTCTCGGAGCTGCGGGCGCCGCGGGATCGGCGGCGCTCACCGCAACAAACAGTCCATACGGCACGCTTTCCTTTGACGTCTGGCCGATTGACGCCACGCACATGAAGCTCATCGAAGTCGATGGGTTTGAGGCCATTGAGGGTGATGCTTTTACGCAGCAGACCACGATCTCCTCCGGGCAGCTTGTCTACACCATGGCGGGCCTGGACGCTGCCAACGACTCAGTTCTCTACTCTGGAGGTTTTCTGACCTACACTGCCCCAACCACGATCCCGAGCGGGTACCAGGACATAAATGACGGCGGCAGCATCGGCAGCTCCCTCACCGTCTCCGGCAGCCTGACGGCCACGGGCGGCGGACGCTATCAGCTTGTGCTTGGCGGGCTCTACAACAACGCTGTCGGCGCCGGCACCTACGACTTTGCAGCTTATCCCACCGCCGACGGCAGCATTCTGTTAATGGAAGATGACAACGCGGGAGTTACCACCGGCACAGCGTTCTTCCAGACCGCCCAGACGTTTGCTTCCGGCCAGGGCTACGGTCTAAATCTCACTGGCGGGAATTTCGAAGCTGCCGGGAACTCGAGCGGCGGTGAAGTCGATGATATTGCCGAATTCACCGCCAGTGCCGGCACGGTTTCGGACTGCAGCTCCGGCGGCAATTTGAGCCAGGGCATCATCGATGAAAACGATGAAGGATCTCTGCTGCCCAGAGTATCGCTTGGGCCGAATGGCGTGTACTGCTTCGATTCCGATGGCACGGGACGCGGCGAGCTTTCGTATCCGACGACGGGCACGCTGATCGGCACGCTCAACCTGGACTTCTACGTGGCCAACAGCTCGACGGTCCTCTTTATCGACGCAGACAGCGGTGCGCAGTCGGGCGTCGGAACCTTCCAGCTTCAAAATGCCTCGGGCTCCACACCAGCGCTGGCGCAAACACAGTCCAACGCCTCAGCGCTGAAGGCTGCGGCGGCTGCCCGCGCTCGCAAGCGGCAAAAGTAGGCTAGCCGCGAGCGGAGTAGGTCCACGGGCGCGGCCCCCAGCCGCGCCCATTTTTCCTTACAGCATCTTCTTCCAGCCCGCCGCAGGCAGATTTCCCGCCAGCGCCACCCGTCTCGTGACCTTAGTTACCTTTAATCAATACCCGCCCTTCGCGCACAATCACCCTTACAGGTCTGTATCTGCAGGAGAAGAAGATTGCTCTGCCAACGCGTTCTGCGCGGTTCCATATTTGTTTTTGTATTCATCAGCGCCTCTCTGGCGTCGGCGCGGGATCTTGCCCTGGTCGCCAACAAAGCAAACACCGAGAGCGCTGTCACCCTCGCTGACCTGGTCAAGGTTTGCAAAGCTCAGACCAGCCGCTGGCCTGACGGCAGATCCGTCACCTTTGTCCTGCGCGCTCCGTCTGCGCCTGAAATGAAGGTTGTGATCGAAAAGGTTTATGGCATGTCCGCCGCTGAGGTCGACAGCCTCATCGTCGCCTCCAACCAGGCGCATCCCAGCCATCCTCCGTTCGTCGTCGCCACCTCCGACGAAGACCTGGTCAACAAAGTGGCGTCCATGCCGGGAGCCGTTGGCATCGTGGACGTGTACTCGATCAACAGCAGCGTCGCCGTAGTCAAGGTAGCAGGCAAACTCCCTCTAGAGCCCGGTTACCTGTTACACGGAAACTAAAGATCAGTGGCCAGTGATCTGTGGTCAGTGGCCAGAAACAGAAGCGAAGATTTCTTGACTGGCCACTGAACACTGACCACTGGCCACTGACTTTATGGCTTCTCCGGGCAAAAAACTCGAACCCACAAAGCCGGCCGCGCCCGCCGGCGCCCATGCCCGTCGCTTCCCGCGCTTTGCCATCGACGCCCGCATGCAGGTCCGCATGTTTCAGGACGGCGAATTCCGCTCTTGTTGGGGACGCTCCACCGAACTCGGTCAGGACGGCATCGGCGCCACGCTAACCGGCGAACTAGAAAGCGGCGAAATAGTTTCCCTGGAGATTCCTCTGCCTCTCAGTCCCTACCCCCTGAAGGTCCGCGCCATAGTCCGTTACCGCCAGGGCCTCCGCTACGGCTTCGAATTCCTCACCCTCAACGACATCCAGCGCCAAATGATCCGCCGCGTCTGCGAAATGCTAGCCAGCAAAATCTAAAAGCAGTGGCCAGTGGTCGGTGATCAGTGTCCAGTAAACTCCATCCGTAGCGGTTTTTACTGGCCACTGACCACTGGACACTGACCACTGCCTTGTTCGGGAAATCCACAGAGTTTAGCGATGGATGTCACACTCGGAAGGCCTTCTCGCGGCGCAGACTAGGCAGATGCAACGCTCCGTCAGGCCGATCGTCCGGTCATACCGCGATCTGGTCGTTTGGAAAAAGTCGATGGGGTTGGTCCTAAACGTCTATCGGTGTACACAGGCGTTCCCGAGAATCGAAACTTACGGTCTGACTTCGCAATTGCGACGTGCGGCAGTTTCCGTACCCAGCAACATCGCGGAAGGCCAGGCAAGGCTCTCGACGGGAGAGTTCAGGCAGTTTCTAGGAAACGCCCGGCGCTCTCTGATGGAAGTCGAGACCCGGATTTTAATCGCCCGAGATCTAGGCTACTTAGACCAGAATCAAAGTGACTCCCTGCTGAGCGCCACCGCCGAGGTAGGCCGAATTCTAAATGGTCTACTGGCTTCTCTCACGAAACGCAGCAGCTACTAATCAGCTGCGTTGTTACTGGCCACTGACCACTGATCACTGACCACTGCCTTCAAATTACCCCAGTAACCTTCCCGTAACTCCCCCCGCGTTCTACCATGCCCATGGCTGGGTTCCAGAGGGGGAACTTCAAGATGGGTGATCGTGTCACCCGTGCAACGCAGTCGCGGGAACTGGTACGTGCCAAGCGTCTGCGTCAGGCGCTCGAGCGCGGAGCCCCACCCACATTCGTTCCACCCGCCGTCCCCAACCCCGTGGCACCGCCACTCTCTCTTTCCTGGAGTTCCATAGAAAAGAGTTCCGTAGAAAAGAATCCCGTAGAACATCCCGGGAAAACAAATTCCGCGGAAAAGAATTCAAAGAACGCAAAGAAAATCAGTTCTGAAGAAACTCTCAACACCCGCCGCCAATATCTCGAACAACTCTTTCAAAACTCGCCCGACCCTCTCGTCATCGTCGACACATCATTCCGCGGGCAATGCGTCAACCAGGAATTCCAGCGCCTCTTCGGCTACTCCGCGGCACAGGTCCTGGGTAAGCCAGTCAATCAGCTGATCTTCCCCCTCGATCGCGCCGCCGAAGCTGAATGGATCATGCAATGTCTCGAGCGCGGCGAACAGATCACTCTCGAAACCCAGCGCCTTGCCAAAGATGGCACCCTGCTTGACGTTTCCGTTTCCTCCGCACCTTTGATCATCGACGGCCAGACCGTCGCCTTCTACGCCATCTATCGCGACATCTCCGAGCGTAAACGCGCCGAAGCTCTCAGCTCCGCTCTCTATCGCATTGCCGAAAAGGCCAGCGCCACTCAGGATCTCCAGCAGTTCTTCGCCGCCATCCACGGCATTGTCGACGAACTCATGTGCGCCCGTAACTTCTCCATCGCCCTTCACGATCCGGAATCGCAACTCGTCAGCTTCCCCTATTTCGTCGACGAGCAGGAGTCCGCTCCCGCTCCCACAAAGCTAGGCTCAGGCCTGGTGGAATTCGTCCTGCGAACCGGCGAGCCTCTGCTCTGCACGCCCCAGGTCGCGCACGAAATGCAGCAGCGCGGCAAAATCAAACTCAACCATCCCCCGCCCCTCCACTGGCTCAGCGTCCCGCTCAAGGTCAACCACCACATTCTGGGCGCCGTCATACTCAAGAGCTACTCTAAGAATACCCACTTCCGCGAGCGCGATCAGGATGTCCTCGCCCTCATCTCGCAGCAATTAGCCGCCGCCATCGACCGCAAGCGCAACGAGCAGTCCCTGCGCCGCTCCGAACTCTGCTACCGCTCCCTGGTGCAAACCGCCGTCTACGGAATTTACCGTTCCAGCCTCGATGGCCGTTTTCTCGACGTCAACCCCGCTCTGATCGGAATGCTCGGTTACGACTCCGCTCACGATGTCCTGTCCCTCGATCCTAAGAAAGACGTCTTCGTCGACCCCGCCGAATACACCCGTCTGGTCGACGAATTCCGCCGCAGCGGACGCATGGACGGCTTTGAAGTTCGCTGGAAGCGCAAAGACGCAGCTATCATTACCGTCCGCATCAGCGGCCGTGCCGTCGCCAGCGATGAACCCACCGACGTCCTCGAAGCCATCGCCGAAGACATCACCGAACGCCGCGTTCTCGAAGACCAATTCCGCCAGGCCCAGAAAATGGAAGCCGTAGGCCGCCTCGCCGGCGGCATCGCTCACGACTTCAACAATCTCCTCATGGTCATCAGCGGATACACCGAAGTCATGCTCGGCCAGATCACCCTCGGCCATCCGCTGCATTCCAAAGCCGAAGCCATTCAGCAAGCCTCCGACCGCGCCACAACGCTAACTCGCCAGCTCCTCGCCTTCAGCCGCAAACAGCTTCTCGAACTCAAAGTCATCGACGTCAACGCCATCGTCGCCGACATGGAGCGTCTCCTCCGCCCCCTCATCGGCGAAGACATCGAACTCACCACCAGCCTAGCTCCCTCCGTCGGCTGCACCCGCGCCGATGCCGGACAGCTCGAGCAAGTCATCATGAATCTCGTCGTTAACGCGAAAGACGCCTTGCCCAACGGCGGCAAAATTTCCATTCGCACCGCCAGCGTCAACCTCGACGATTCCTACCGCCCCGAAAACACTTTTATCAAGAACGGTCCCTACGTCATGATCTCCGTCAGCGACAACGGCGAAGGCATGGACCGCGAAACCCAGGCCCGCATCTTCGAACCTTTCTTCACCACCAAAGAAAAAGGCAAAGGCACCGGCCTCGGACTCTCCACCGTCTACGGCATCATCAAGCAAAGTGGAGGATACGTCTTCGTCCAGAGCGAACCCGCCCGCGGCACCGTCTTCACCATTTATTTCCCGCGAGTCGACGAACCCTCCGACGCCATCGGCGCCACCCCCGTAGCTCTAGCCGCAGTCGGCGGAACCGAAACCGTCCTCCTGGTCGAGGACGAAGATTCCGTCCGCCAGCTAGTCCGCGAAACTCTCGAATCCCGCGGCTATCGCGTCCTCGAAGCCGGCAACGGTGCAGACGCGCTAACCCTCGCCGCCGCCCACTCCGACCCCATCCACCTCGTCATCACCGACGTAGTCATGCCCGGCCTCAACGGCCACGAACTCGTCCAGCAACTCCAGTCCGCGCGCCCCGGCCTGAAAGTCCTCTACCTCTCCGGCTACGCTCAGGACGCTTTCCCCAGCACCGCCGCCGCCGACAGCCAGAAAACTTTCCTGCAAAAACCCTTCACCCTGCAAAGCCTCTCCCGCAAAGTCCGCGAAATCCTGGGCCCACCCGCAAATTAAAAGATTGTCCGACAAAAGATTCGGGAAGGGCACGGCTTCAGCCGTGCCGCACGAAATGAAAAGATTCGCGGCTTTAGCCGCTGAGGCTCCCGTCCGTACCTCCCAGATATAAAATCTCCTCGCAACCACACCCGCAGCCCCGTCATCAGTACAATGAGAACTCTGGAGGAAAAATCATGGCTTACGAACTACCCCCGCTGCCTTATGACTACGCAGCTCTCGAACCCGTCATCGACAAGCAAACAATGACTCTGCACCACGACATGCATCACGGCGCTTACGTAAAAAATCTAAACGCAGCCCTCGAAAAACATCCCGAGCTGGCCAAGAAAAGCGCCGAAGATCTAATCCGCGACCTCAACGCCATCCCCGAAGACATTCGCGGCGCCGTCCGCAACAACGGCGGAGGCCACGTCAACCACTCCATGTTCTGGAAGATCATGAAGCCCAAAGGCGGAGGCGATCCAACTGGTCCCATCGCCCAGGCCATCACCAAAACCTTCGGCACTTTCAAAGATTTTCAAGCCAAGTTCAATGACGCCGGAGTAAAACAATTCGGCTCCGGATGGGTCTGGCTCGCCGGTAAAGGCGGTGGTGAAGTCCACATCATGAGTACACCCAACCAGGACAGCCCCATCTCGGTTGGCCACTTCCCCATCTTCGGCAACGACGTCTGGGAGCACGCCTACTACCTGAAATACAACAACCGCCGTCCGGAATACTTAGCCGCCTGGTGGAACGTAATCAACTGGGACGAAGTAAACGCCCGTTACGAAGCCTACAAATCAGGCAAAGCCGTCCACGAACCAGCATTAGCCGGACGCTAACCCGATCCGTCATCCCAAGGATCTGTCATCCTGAGCGTAGTGGCCGCTTCGCAAAGCGAAGCGGCCACGCAAGTCGAAGGACCCCTACACCTCCTGCGCTGCCTCAGCAATCGCAAGGCGTTCTCCCCGACGTATGTGGGGAGAGCCGCCTCGGCTGTCCCCGCAAGAACAACAACGGCCCCGGCGCCATACCCAGCGCCGGGGCCGTTGCCTTCGCCGTGACTAACAACAGCTCTTAAGCCGCTGCCATCTCCACATACTCACCAGGATCAGCCTCGAACTCCTTCCTGCATTCTTCCGAGCAGAAAAAATATTTCCGCCCCGCAAACTGCGCCTGGATGTCTGACTTCCTCTCATCCACTCTTATTCCACAAACCGGATCGCTTGTCATGATTCCTCCAGCAAGAGAATTGGCTCCTATACCGCCCCTGATAGCAATGACGTCTCCGTTCTCCGCCTTCCTCAACGCCTTCCTCAAGTGACTGACTCCGCTAACCGTTTCCCGGCCACCCAATCTCTCTACAGAAAACCCCCGAAGAAAATTCTTCTAAGCCCGTGCACCTTATACCCACCAATCTCTCCTAACGCAAACCAAGGACTGGCCACCGACCACCAGCCACTGACCACTGCTTTCTGCATTTCCTGTGCAACCCCTGTGCACAATCAATTTCCGCGCTCTAAACAATTCTCTTCCCAATACCCTCCCCGATACAGAACCTAAGCCCACAGCGCGGCTTAGCATCATATCTTCCAGAAGGTTTCATCCCTGCCGATCCGCGAAAATCCGTGGCAACTATTTTCCTCAATTGCACCAAAAATACTGAATTGACCGCGCGCCTTTTCACTCGTACATTCACTCTCGCCCTCTCAATAACAATGAATCGGGAAATCGGTCGAAGACAAGAACCGGCCGATGACGCAACACAGGTTTGATTGTCATCCTGAACAAGCGTTTTTTGCGCAGTGAAGGATCCGGGCGGGCCGCGCGATGTGTCGCGCTCTTTGCGACACATCGCGCGTTTGGCCCGCTTCCTTATCAACTTCAACAGTTAGGAACCGGCTGGCCCGCATGAAAGCATCGAACCCATGGATCACCTATCGCACCCGGTTTCTGGTCAAAGCCAAACAGCTGAACACCAGCCTCACCTTCGCCGACGTTCTCGGCCGGCAACACTCCGGCCGCAAGGGCGACTACTTAGTCGAATCCTCCGACGGCGTTCTTCGCATAGCTCCTCGCCAGATCTTCGAGGATATCTACGTGCCCTTGCTCTCGGGAGCCACTCCCGACCAGCCCGAAGCTCCGCCAACCCCACCACTCCCAACTCCCTCACTCACGGCCCATCTGTTACGCAAATCTCCGCAACCCTATCGCAACGGCCGCAGCCCCAGCCCCGGCCTGCGCTCCCTGTAAACAATCCCGCCGTCCGCCAGCTTCCGTGGGGTTTTACCGGCCACCGGCCACTGCCCACGGGCCACTGTCTTTATGAACGCAAGATGAATTCCCCTTGTGGAAAAAGAATCCTCCACCCCCGCACCAAGGCCGTCATTGTTGAGGATACAACCTGTGGTGTTTCCCTCTTGACAGGCACAATAAGCGGGAGTAACTTTGCATTCCCATAGCCCCTAAAAAGCCGGTCTCGCGGGAACGGGGCTGGCGCAAGTTGAGGGGCGCTGTCAGGAAGGATTTACGGGCAGGCGTCCGGCCAGAGGTGACCGGACGCTACCTGTAAATGCAAGATAACAAAGAGGTCTCACCAGCCGAGGGGCCGAAAGTCGGCACTTCGGAAGTGTATGGAAAGTGCGGTGGCCGTTCCCCCGATCCTCCCCCGGGGGCCGACTAAATCAGTAAGAAATTCGTCTCACACCGGAACGCAGTTCAGCTTCTGGCCGAAGCCCGAAGCCCGAAAGCCGAAACCGGTTTTAGGAGCCCTGGTTTTAGGAGCCTTCGATGGAAGCTTTAACTCGACTCGTCGCCGATTCCCTGGCCCGGCACGGCTTCGACCGCCCCGTGGACCCTCGCCGCCTGCAATGGTCGCGCTGGTTCCGTTGCGATTCCCCCCACAGCCTCCTGGTAGTCCCCAGCAAGCCCGGCATCTTCGCCCTATCCGAAGAAATCATAGACTTACGCCCGAGCAACACCCGTGTCGAGGAGGTTGCATCCAACGTCGCGGCTCTCGGGAGGAGCACAGATCGGGAAGGGCACGACTTCAGTCGTGCCGTCACCTCGCCAAAAAACTCGCCGGCTTTAGCCGCTGAGGCACCCGGCCGCCGCATGCTCGCCGTCCTCCAGTTCTCCGAAGACGACGACATGGCCTTCACTCTCGATCGCATGTTCACCCGCGTAAATCCCATGCGCGCCCGCCTGGCCTCCGGACGCTGCTTCCTGCGCTTCGTAGTCATCGAAGACCAGACCCAGCGCCGCAACATCTGCGCCGCCCTAAACCAGTGGATGCTCTCCTCCGCCGAAAAAGCAAGTGGCTTCGGCATGGACTTCCAGTCGTCGCTGGAACTGGCCCCAGTCAATCTCGGTGTGGCGCGGGCGCCCTCGCCCGCGTTTGCCGACAGAGCCAGAATCCAAGCTGAGGTACACACCCAGAAAGCAATGCAGGAGGCGGCAACCCCAGCCCCGAACATGGACTCCGGAGCCAACAAAAATCTTCACTGTCCTCATCCCCTACCCTCCGGCTTCTAGGCCGAAGGGTTCGCAAGGCCCGGAGTTAGCAAGGCCCGGGAAGGGCACGACTTCGGTCGTGCCGCCAGATGCGCTTATGAATTGGGGCCTTAGCCCCTGAGGTTTGGAAGTATCGAGCACCACAGGCACAAGCAGCACCGTGGAAGAGCGGCGCTTTAGTGCCGCGTAAGAAGAGAAAACGATAGGGGGCTTTAGCCCCGCACAGCCCCAAAGAGGGCGAAAGAAAAGCTCTTTACAAGAACCGCAATACCCCGAACAAATTCCCGTTCGGGCACAACCCAATTCCCGCATCCACCCCCAAAGGGACGCCGAATCGGGTCGAGATAGATAGAATCTAACTAATAATGGAGAGAGCAATGCCCGAGGTCAAAACCACTACCGTCTCCGTGCCCACATCCGCCCAGGCCAAGAAAACCACCCTAGGCCTGTCCTTCCGCCGCCTCTTCACCAAGACCGGCGTCTCCCCCTACGACGAACTCGAATGGGATCTCCGCCTCGCCCAGATCACCGACGCTCAAGGCAACGTGATCTTCGAACAAAAAGACGTCGAAGTCCCCAAAGATTGGTCCATGACCGCCACCAACATCGTGGCCTCGAAATACTTGCACGGCAAGGTCGGTACGCCCGAGCGCGAAACCGGAGTCCGTCAGCTAGTCACCCGCGTAGCTGAAACCATCCGCAACTGGGGACTGGCCCAGGGTTATTTCAAAACTCCGGAAGACGGCGCAACATTCCACGACGAACTGGTCCACATCCTCGTCCGCCAGTACGCCGCCTTCAACTCTCCGGTCTGGTTCAACGTAGGCTGCGACCGCATCGAGCCCAATTCCGACGCCCGCAACTGGCACTGGAATCCTCAGACCCAGCAAGTGGAGTTCGGCATCACCGGCTACAGCAAGCCACAATGCTCGGCCTGCTTCATCAACTCAGTAAAGGACTCGCTCGATTCCATCCTCACGTTGGCGAAAACCGAAGGAATGCTCTTCAAGTGGGGATCAGGTACAGGAACGAATCTTTCCCCGCTGCGTTCCTCGACTGAAGGCCTAAGCGGCGGAGGCACAGCCAGCGGTCCGCTAAGCTTCATGAAAGGCTTCGACGCCTTCGCCGGCGTAATCAAGTCCGGAGGCAAAACTCGCCGCGCCGCCAAGATGGTCATCCTCAACGTCGACCATCCCGACATCGTTGAGTTCATCGAGTGCAAGCAAAAAGAAGAAGCCAAGGCTCACGCTCTCGTAGCCCAAGGCTACGACGGCTCGCATCCCGACTCCGACGCCTACTCCTCCATCTTCTTCCAGAACGCAAACAACAGCGTCCGCGTAACCGACGACTTCATGTACGCCGTAGTCCGCGACACCGACTTCTCCACCAAAAAGGTGCAGGACGGCAGCGTCATGAAAACCTACAAAGCCAAAGATCTTCTCAAAAAACTTTCCGAAGCCACCTGGCACTGCGGCGATCCTGGCATGCAATACGACACGACGACAAATCGCTGGCACACGTCGAAGAACACCGCAAGAATCAATGCGAGCAATCCGTGCAGCGAATACATGTTCTTAGATGATTCAGCCTGCAACCTAGCCAGCCTGAATCTGCTGAAGTTCGCACCGAATGGCACGTTTGATGTCGAGGCCTATCGCCACGCAGTAGACGTCTTAATCACCGCGCAGGAAATTCTCGTCGACAACGCGGGATACCCAACAGAAATGATCATGCGCAACTCTCACGACTACCGCCCTCTAGGCTTAGGTTACGCAAATCTAGGCGCGCTCTTAATGGCCGCAGGCCTACCCTACGACTCCGACGCCGGCCGCGACTACGCCGCCTGCGTAACCGCCATCATGTGCGGAGAAGCCTACCTGCAGTCAAGCAAGATAGCCGAACAATGCCAACCACTAACCCCAGCCACCGACACTGTAGCCACGCGTCTAGGCATAACTGAAGCCACCAACATGCCCGGAGGAGCTTGTCCCGGCTGGTACATAAACCGCGAACCATTCCTCGACGTAATCCGAATGCACCGCGCCTCAGTAAACAACATAAATAAAAACAATGTCCCAAGCTCTCTCTACGAATCCAGCAAAGCAACCTGGGACGAAGCCCTGGCCCAAGGCGAAAAACACGGCTACAGAAACAGCCAAGTAACAGTCCTAGCCCCCACCGGCACCATAGGCTTCATGATGGACTGCGACACAACTGGGGTGGAGCCGGATTTGGCGCTGGTTAAGTACAAGAAGCTGGTTGGTGGAGGGATGATTAAGATTGTTAATCAGACTGTGCCTACTGCTTTGTTCAAGCTTGGGTACGATCATGATCAGGCGAATGCGATTGTTAGTTACATTGATGCTACGGGCACCATTGAAGGCGCGCCGCATATTAAGGACGATCATCTGGCTGTGTTTGATTGCTCGTTCAAGCCGGCTAAGGGGACTCGGTCGATTGCTTACATGGGGCATTTGCGGATGATGGCTGCTGCGCAGCCTTTTATCTCAGGGGCTATATCGAAGACCGTGAATCTTCCGGAGAACGCTTCTGTGGAAGACATCGCCGAGGCTTATCTTCAGGCCTGGAAGCTTGGCCTGAAGGCTGTCGCCGTTTATCGGGATGGGTGCAAGAAGTCACAGCCGCTTTCGGCGGCTGGGACTAAGACTGCCAACTCTTCGAAGGAAGACTCGCGGGCTGCCTCCGCTCCACAGGAAGACAACTTGAACGCGCCTCCTCGTGCGGTGCGGCACAAGCTGCAGGAGGAACGCGCTTCGATCACGCACAAGTTCAATATTGGTGGGCATGAGGGTTACATCACTGTTGGGCTCTATCCGGACGGAGAGCCGGGCGAGCTGTTCATCACCATGGCCAAGGAAGGGTCGACGGTCTCGGGGCTGATGGATAGCTTTGCGCTGGCTACGTCCATCGCGCTGCAGCATGGCGTGCCGCTGAAGCTGTTGTGCGAGAAGTTTGCGCACACACGGTTCGAGCCTAGTGGCTGGACCAGCAATCCCGACATCGGGTTTGCCAAGTCGATCATGGACTACATCTTCCGCTGGCTGCAATTGCGTTTTTTGACCGGGCAGCAGCAGTTCTTGTTCGAGAATCTCAGACCTCGGACTGCGGCCCTTGGACCTCAGGCGGAGGGATCCGGGGATGTGAATGGCGCGGTGTCGGGTCCGAAGTCCGAGGTCCGAGGTCCGGGCTCGGTGCATGCGGCCGACGCGCTGGCTGGGATCATCGACCTGGGCGACGCTCCTACGTGCAGCTTCTGCGGCAGCATTATGACGCGGAACGGTTCGTGCTATCGGTGCGGGAGTTGTGGGAGCACGAGCGGGTGCTCGTAGAGTAAGTTTTCAATACTCGAAATTTGATTTAAGATGGTTCGCGTCTGAGGGGGACACGGAGAGTGCCGTGGCCCCTTTTTGTTTTGGGCAATGTCACTCCGGTAGTCTCTCGGACCCCTGTAAACCTGCTGGCCGGGTCTTATGGCGGAAGCTAAACCAAATCGAATCGTTTACCTGTTCGGTGCGGGTGCAACTCACGCCGAGCTCCACAATATTGACCCGGATCTGATCGACAAGAAAAACTGCGGTCTTCTGGTCAGCCACGTCTCTTCACGAGTTATCGAAAGAGCCAGAAGAGACCCAGCATATCTAAGCGACGTGGCCACGGTCTCGGGAACCTCTGGGTCCTTAAATATCGAGTTGCTGATAAGTCTGATCGAGAGCAGTAAAATTCCCGGCTGGGAGTACAAAACCAAAACGCTAAAAACCCTGGTGCGGGAAGACATCGAGCAGATTCTTTCCGGCCCCAGAACTCGCCGTTTCCACTTGCATAAGCCTCTGTTTGAACTTCACAAGCACCCAGTCACCCTGAAGCGAGAGGCGCTCGCAGGAGTGATTTCTCTCAACTACGATGACGTCTTGGACACGGCGTATCGGCGGTATCATGGCAATCCACGCTACTGTTTTTCGCTGGACGAACCTTGCGAACAAATGATGTCCCGCTGCTCAAGCTCCATGGCTCTTTTAATTGGAAGAACGTAAAGATACGCGGGAGGAGGAGAAACATCGAGATCATTCCATTGGGATCAACCAAGAGCTATATCCATCCTCCATACGGGTGCATTTGGAACCAAGCGCTTCAGACTCTGATAGGCTGCGACACGCTTCGTGTGATCGGCTGCTCTCTAAGCCAAAACGACATCCACCTGGTTGATCTGCTTTTCAAGGCGCATCTGGAAAGGGGAACGGAGTTTGAGATCGAAATCATAGCCCCAAGGACAGTCGGGGAAGGAATCCGTTCCAATTACGGTTTCTTCCGTGCTCTTAGGACTCTCACGGAGATCAAGGACAACCTCGTACCCGAGCCGGAGCCCGTAAACGCCTTCCAGACGTGGCTCAAGTACAAGAGCTTGGCTCTGCTGGGGGCGAGGGCAGAGCGCACGAAGCACGTGAAAAAGGTAGTAAAGTGAGCGGATACTCTATGCGCAAGAAAACATCGACCGCCATTACGAGAAAAATACAGCCCATTACGGCTAAGAAATTCATCGACGATTATCTCTACCGGATCGATCTCGACGCGGACTACCAGCGCGAAAAGATTTGGTCGCGTGGGGACCAGGAGAAGCTTATCGACTCGATCATTCAGAACATTGATATACCGAAGATGTACCTCGCACGGATAGAGAGCAAGGGAAATTTTGAGTTTGAATGCATCGACGGCAAGCAGAGGATGACGACTTTGCTTGACTTCTTCAAGCCCGAACAGTCAGCAGACAGCCCATTGAGCGTCAGGGTGTTTGGAGAGCGGTGCACGTACAAGGAACTGCGGAAGGCACACCCCACACTGGCCGATAAAGTCGATGAATACGAATTGACGTTCGTGATTTACCCGCAGATCGACGACGAGTTCCTCCGAGAGATATTCCGGCGTTTGCAGCTTGGGATCAGACTGAATTCGGGAGAGCTTCTGAAATCTTACACGGGCGCACTGCGCGACTTCATCTACAAGGAGATGGGAAAGGAAGCGCCTTTTCTGAAGTACACGAAATTGTCGGAGAAGCGATTCTCGCGACAGTTTACGCTCGCTCAGATCTGCATCAACTCTTTCAGCCGGAACGAGAGCGGAGACTTCGTTCGAGCGCGGTACGACGATCTCGAGGACTTTTTCAAGGAGAAGTACAACCTGAAGGAGAACGACGAGAACCTGAATCGAATACGAACCGTCCTGAAGATCATGGAGAAACACTTTGGCGACAGCGCTAAAAGTATTTCGAGTAGAGCCGTAGCAATCTCAGCCTACCTTTTTGGCGAGGGACTCTACGTTGGAAAGAAGGCCTCCCAGATCGACCAGTTCGCCGGGTTTTACGTCAAGTTGCTCGATGAGATTAAGGACAACTTGAGACTCTTGAGTCAATTCCGCGAGCCCACCAACCCTACCGTGCTGGAGCAATTCCAGAAGTACATTTCCCAGGCATCCGTTGAATCGTATGCGATAAAGAGACGACATTTGTTTCTGGAAAGCGCATTCGCGTATTTCCTCAGTTCAAAGACGAAGGGCAAAATTATCGGCGCGAAGTAGCTACGGCGCAAACCGTCATGCATCCTTAGCAAAACACAAAACTGATTCAGTCGCTGAGGCTGTATTTCGATAACTCCTCGAGCTCGAGTTAATGCTGCCAAAGGTTCGGTTGAGCGGGAAGTTCACCTGACGGTGAAGGCTGAGTGACGCCGAAAGTGCCATCTCCGCGAAGATCGTGGCGAGATCGATGTGCACATCTTTGAAGTACGAATCTTGAACCACAACAACGCATCGGCCCCGCCGCCTGAGGCATCGGCTCATTTCGGAAAACGATCGCGCCATCGCAGCGAAATATTGGACATAAGTCTTGTAGTAGTAAGCCTTTGCCGCTTTCGAGGGATGATTGCTGATTCGTTTAAGCACCCCGGAGCAGGTGCCGCCCCATGATCCCTCCGGATCGGGTGTGTCTGCGTGAATCGTGGGTGTTCCTATCAGTCGGCCGCGGAGTTCGCTCAAGTGCGCATCGACCCGAAAACCCAACACTGCTAGTTCGGGGGACGTCGCGATGCCGTAGTCGATTCTCGTGCAATACGGGGGCGAGGAGAGCACAAAATCGATCGTTCCGCGCCGAACGGGGAGGCTTTCCGAAGAAGCCACTCCGATCGTAGAATCGGCGCAGCAATACTCCCCCTCCCCGGCCACCGACGAGGAGCTCGCCACCATGTTCTTGACGTGACTCGCAAAGGATTCCCTCACACTCGAGGCCGCGGGCCTAGTTCGAGAATTAGCCGTGCGAGGTCGCGTTATCCAGGTTGGGTTCGATCCCTTGAAGCGATGGAGCAGTGAGCGCACAGCGCCGAACAAGGCCACGTAAAAGAAGGCGGCGAGGCTCGATAGATCCTGAATTGAGTCCAGCGCTCCACAATCGTCTGTTGCGGAGACGAGGAGCCTGTAAATGGATTGTTCGATGCGACGAACGGCTAGGGCGGAATCGGGCGCAAACCAGATTCGTAGCGGGTCTCCGACGTCAGGCCCGCCCTTCGCGAGTGCGGCCTTCTTGAGGATGTCTGCCAGTAAAGGAGCAATGCTTGCAACTTCGTGCTGTGGAAGCAGCCTGGCCTTCGCCACCACTGCCATAACCGGGTTGAGGTCGAATCCAATGGCCTTGCAGCCATTTAGCGCGGCAGAGGAAGTCGTTGTCCCGCTGCCGTTCCAAGGGTCCATTAACGTCGCACCCTCGGCTAGGGCACCGCTCGCGATGAGTTGTCTAGCGAATTCGCTCGAAAAGCCCGCGTAATATGGGAACCATTGGTCTCGACCGACCTGGGCTGCGGATCGCCTCTTCGGGTTTGTTATGACTAGCTCGTCGCAGGTCGTCAAGGTGATGGGGCCGGAGTGAGGTCTGTATTGTATCTTAGCGGGACTTGTCTGCTCTCCACTAGTCACCGATTCGGAACTTGGTTCCATCCTGCGGCATGACTGAAGTCGTGCCCTTCCCGGTCGTGGCGCTTTCCGAATCCTCAGAGGGATGGGGTTGTAGAATCCCACCCTTCGCAAAGTGCGCGAGACCCTCTGACTCCGCTCAGGCGGGCTTTGGGGTACGGTTCGCGCCGTCCCTACGGGACTCGGTTCCATTTCTTGCGGCTTACCCAGGACTTACGTCCTGGGCTATTATCTGCCGCCCCTCCGGGGCTCAGGTGTTCGCGGCGTCGGCTT
>Ga0308309_10000712_pt1 | contig 20529 bp, 14 predicted proteins | sample HubBroMetageWFT5_FD_192491 | JGI IMG/M metagenome (GOLD analysis project Ga0308309, IMG submission 192491) | Warmed and freeze-thawed soil microbial communities from the Hubbard Brook experimental Forest, New Hampshire - Hubbard Brook CCASE Soil... | ecosystem: Environmental > Terrestrial >...
ATAAGATTCCCAGGCCCACGGCCGGCCGGCGGCCGCCAGTGCCTCCCATAAATATTAAAGTTCCGCCGGGTTTCACCTTGTCAGCTGCGTTCCGGGCGACTTCGATGATGAGTGAAAAATGTTCGTCGAGTGTACGGCGCGCGTGAGCCAAATCCAGCTCGATAAGGCGACCAAAAGAAGGCCGCCCGGCCGTCACCATGGTGTGGTCGATTGAGCCCGGCCCCCGACGGGATTTGAACCCGTGTTATCGCCGTGAAAGGGCGCGGTCGCTCTGCACGCCCCTGTAAGGAACGACTAGAAACGCTGAGGAAGGAGTCTTGCTTGTACCGTTCTGGTACCGCGGTTTTTGGCATATGGAGCGTGAAAATAGGAGGTATGTGGCTCTCGAGAAACGAATCGCAGAGATGATTTGGATCACATCCACTCTCGAATCGAGCGTGCACGCCCAGTGGTACCGATTCATAGAACAATCCGGAAAAACGTACGGTGACCTAAATAGCTGTCACCGATCACAATCAGGTGCTCTGGAATAACTTCGAGATCCAGGATGCTGGTGCTCATGAGAAACGAAACTAGAACTCGAAGTAATTAAGTGCGAAACGACGCACCGACTCTAGCGCTCAACATGGCTCGTCTTCGCTGAAGTTCGGTTAATCCGGCCATGTTGCAGTGAGCCACTCATTGTTCCTGCGAGAGTTCAGAACAATCGTTTCCTTTCGCGTCTTCACCTTCTTAAGATCGATACGGACACTTTGGCCGTCGAGCAATCCAAGTTCTTCCCCATGGGCAGCGGTATAGGCAGCCTATGGACAGCGTTTTCAATCACGCGATACGTTGGGAGTTCACTAACCGTAATCCAATCGCAGGTGCCACTCAACAGCAAAGATGACGTTGGACACTTACACCCAAGCCCTGAGTCTGCAGAAGCGAGCGGCGCAAAGCAAAGTGGTCGGAATGATCCGCTCGAAACCAACTTGTACCGTCGTTGTACCGCGAGTTTCTCGAGAAATTCCGGTAACTCATTGATTAGATTTGGCGTCCCCGACGGGATTCGAACCCGTGTTATCGCCGTGAAAGAACGGCGCATACACGACTTTAAAGGACTTACAAGAGGCGGACGACCTCTAAGTCGTTGGAAATTCCCGGTAGCGGGAGCAGAACCGTAGCGTAATCCGTAGTGTGGTGCAGCCGATATGAGTACCGGATTTAGACACCGCGGGAGTGTGCGTATCGCGAGTTTCGGCCAGGAATTCTGGAAAGTAGAGATCCAAAAAGGTTGAAGGTATGAACCGACAACACGACATTGAACCGCAGTGGCAAGATGAAGATGACTGGCTCTGCACGGTCGAATTCTTGCCTGGCGATGATCCCGAAGGGCGACTGTTTGGCGCAGACATGGTCGGTTGTCTCGTTGGCTATGCACAACTGACGAACACACGTGTTCTGGCACTCGTCGGCGATCCTGATGCCGGCGCTTACGAGCTCCTTTTTTCTTTTTTGACGCCTGCGGACAAAGACCATTTCCTGGATTTGGTTTGCTCAAATGAGGACATGGGGAGCGACTACATCGAGAATGATTTCATGTCGCCGACAACTGAAGAGATTAGGAATGCTCGTCCGCTCGTCTCGGTCCTGCCTGAAGACATTGTGAGCCGGGCGACGCTGATTGCATATGCTATATGTGCTGGTGCCGAAGGTGAACCTTTGGGCTCGTAGGAAATTACCTCTTGCGTCGCGAGGGCACGATCTCTGTCGTGACAGGCAACAACAACGAGTAATGCATTGAAATCAAACGGTGTCGGCAGGCACATTTGGCGCTCTACAGAAGTAGAAGGAAGCAGTATCGTCCCCTTAATGTACCCAGATCCTAGGCTCCCGGTTCGCGCCTTCTAGCGCCGTCACTGCTATCCAATTCTGGCTTCGCCAAAAACCCTGTCAAGACGGTTCGCAATATTTTTTAGGCTAGCGCCAGTGATGCGATGGCGGCAACTAAAAGCCCGAAGTCCGGGACTCGCGCTTAACGCGCCCGCCCATGCTGGCCCTGCATTTGGATGAAATCCGCCGGCGAAACGACTTTGATGCCCTGGTACTGACCAAGCTTGAGCAGGTGCTTGTCTCCACTCACCAGATAATCCGAACCGCTCGCGGCCGCACATTCGAGGATGCGGTTGTCAGTCGGGTCTTCTTTGACGGCATCTGTTCTCTGCTTTGGTTCGACATGCTCTGTGAAACTGGTAATTTGCCTGATTGCCTCATCGATCTCCTCTTCTGGCCAGCCAAAACTTGTCGCGCCTCAGAACTCTCTCGATTTTATCCAGGATCGCATCTGAGACGGCAAGATGGATGGCACATCTTCGGCCATCTCCAGGATGTGCCGGGGATTGCCCGAAAAGTTCCAGGCCCGAAATAATGACATTCGTGTCGGCGGTGACGCGCAGCACGTTTTATCTGGCTCGCTCGGAACGTGCTGCAGAAATCTCCGCGTCCACTTCTTCAGGCGTCAGTCCACGCGCGCTGGCATTACGCTCTCCGAATTCGAGCGTTTTGCGCCACTCCGCACGGCTCAGGCGAGCCTCAACGGCATCACGCACCGTTCCTCCGGGGTGATCTCTTCTTTCGCGGCCGCCTCCTTGACCTTTTCGATCAGTTCGCCCGGAAGCCCTATGTATTCGGTCGCCATACAGCTATTCTGATCCTCTCCGGGGGAAAATATCACCTTCTTAATCCGGTCAGCTTCCTTGATCTCCCCTCTCGGCCAAAAGCAATACTGCATTTCCGGTAAACTGGCTAGCGAACGAGGGATTGCCACTTGTACAAACTAGGGTCGCGTTTCCACCAGCGTTTCCTCGCAGTATTCCTTCTATTACTTGCGGGCTCCGCAGTTGTGAGGGCCTGGCAAGTTCGAAGGCCTTCCGGACCCTCTCTTTCGACTGCGGATGCCTCAATCTAGGGCCATGCGCTAGTGGCCAGCCGAGATATTCGAATTCTTCAGCCGTGGCAGGCGCAGGCGCGCGGCCATGTTTACTAGTTCCGGCAGCGATTCGGCTTTCATCTTACGCATCACGCATCCACGATGTGCTTTCACCGTGATTTCACTGATGCCAAGTTCGTAGCCCACCTGTTTATTCAGAAGACCGGCGATCACTAGAGCAAAAACCTCGCGCTCGCGAGAAGTGAGGCGGGCATATCGCGATTTCAGAACCTGGAGCTTGGCATTGCGATCGACCAGCACTTTGCTCCGCTCAATGGCACCACGAACAGCAGAGAGGAGTGTGCTGTCATTGAAGGGCTTCGTCAAAAACTCCACAGCCCCGGCCTTCATGGCCTGTACGGACTTTGGAATGTCGCCGTGCCCCGTCATGAAGATAATCGGCATTTCCGGCCGTTGCACCGCGAGCCGTTTCTGCAACTCCAGTCCGTTCAAGCCGGGCATTGAAATATCTAGGACCAAGCAGTGTGGGACAATCTCGTATGGGCGGTTAAGGAACTCTTCCGCAGAAATGAAAGTCTCTACGTGCCATCCTTCATCTTGAATCAGGGCTCCCAATGATTCTCGCATCGAGATATCGTCATCTACAACGAAGACAATCGGCGAAGCATTTGTCATTATGCAAAACCTCTCTTCATACCTGATCACGTTTGTTGTGCTCATTGTAACCACCCGTCGCGAGCATCAGAACATTTACTCTCTGCCGATAGCCTTGTTCAGTGCCTGCAACATGGCTGTTTCGTCAAACGGTTTGAACAGACATTCAACTGCTCCGTCATTGAGCAATTGCGATCGTGCGGCTTCGTCCCTGCGAGCGGTAATGAAGACAACCGGAATCTTCACGTTACGGCGGCGAAGTTCGCGAAAGAGCTCGGGCCCGGACATCTCTGGCATTCCGACATCGAGCAACAGGCAACTCGAATGCAAACCCGCATCCGACACCAAAAATTCCTTTGCCGAGGAAAATGTCCGGGCGGCAAAGCCTAACTCGTTCAACAGCTCTGGCAACGCCTCGCGAAAAGACTGGTCATCGTCGACAACGGAAATTAGCAATCGGGCTTTCATTAAGACACTCTCACGCCTCAACTGAATTGGAGTTCATGGACAACGCCGAAAAACATCTCTGTTCCAACAGCGCTGTCTGGGGGAGGTCGGTGCGCTCGGATCATGCGTGAAACCTTCTTGTCCGAGCCGTACATCAACGACGCGGCTGAGTATATGTCCGTAGAGGCCCTTCCTGGCGACCAATTGAAGCAACAATATCATTACGGATACGTTGCGCGATCGCCTCTTATACTTTGGTATTGGTATTTTTGGTGGAGACGCATGCCCGTTTTCGGCCTGTTCCACAAATACCCCCCATTTATTGATGTGGCGGAGTCGCGGCGGGCAGGTTCAAATGAAGAGTTGCGCCGCGCTCGGGGGCAGGGGCTGCCCACAAGCGCCCGCCATGAGACTCGATAATTGACCGGCTGATGCGAAGCCCCATGCCGGTACCGTGGGGTTTCGTCGTAAAGAACGGATCGAATATCTGTTCCGCCAATTGCGGTGGAAATCCTATGCCAGTATCACTCACGGTCACTAGCAGCTGCTCGTTTTCGCCCCGCTGCGATTTGATGGCCAAATCTCGTATTCCCTCAATGTCCTTCATCGCCTCGAGGCTGTTGACGATCAGATTCATCACGACCTGCTGCAATTGAACACGATCTCCGATGATCTGAGGCAGATCGGCCGCCAGTTCGGTCCGGACCGAGATGTTGTATCGCACCGCCTCGCTGCGCAGTATGCCGGCGGTTTCCCGAATAATCTCGTTTATGTTAAGAACCTCTCGATTCGGGGCGGCCTTCTCGAATTGGGAGCGGATTCTGCCAATAACATCCGCGGCACGTTTTGCATCTCTTTGAATCCTGGTAACAGCTGCGCGGGCCTCATCGATATCCGGGTTATCGTGCCCGAGCTTTCGAAGACAAACGCTGGCGTTGATGAGGATTCCACCGATCGGTTGATTCACTTCATGAGCCAGGGATGCTGCTAACTCGCCCATGGTGGTCACCCGGTTGATGCGTGCGAGATCGCCTAGCGCTTGGCGGAGTGCCTCCTCGGCCCGCTTCTGGTCGTCGATGTCGGTGGTCGTACCGACGAATCTGAGGATTTCTCCTTCTGCGTCGTGCAGGACGACGGCTTGATTGAGATGCCAGCGATAGGTTTCGTCCTGAGCGCGGAGAGACCGGGTTTCCATCGCAAACCCCAGTCCTGAGCGTACTCCGTCCCGAAAGGCCTTCGATGCTGCTTCTCGATCCTCGGGGTGGATCGCGGTCATCCAGGCCTCGGGATGCGACCGGAGGAATTCGAGGGTCTGACCTGAGTATTCAAGCCAAACTTGATTCACAAAGTCCGGTGTCCCATCCGGCGTGAGCGTCCAGGCAGAGACTGGAAGGCGCTGCAGCAGCCCAGCCTGGAGTTGCAGGTCGGAATAAAGGCTGGCGTTCTCCAGCGAAATTGCAGCCTGAGAAGCCAGCAACTGCAGCAGGTCAACCCGGCTTGGCGTAAAGACTAACGGCGCCAGATTGTTCTCCAGATAAAGTACGCCGACAAGCTTCGCCTGCCTGACGATGGGCAGGCAGAGGATGGACCTGGAGCGATTCTGCCGCACATATTCGTCCTTCGAGTACACGTTGTCGCTCGAGGCATCATCCAGGAGCACGTTCTGCTGCGTCCGGATCACATAGTACAGCGCGGATTCGGGGAGATCGGACGGCGTAGCCTGCTCCTGGCGAAGAACCACCTCGATCCCGCCCGGACCGATGATGGCTTCGGCTTCGATTCGGGGCTCGTCGTCCCGAATCAGAATCAACAAGCCCCGCTGCGCCCCTGCATGCTCCACTGCAATTCGTACGAGCTTCTCGATCAGCCTGGGCAGAATCATTTCACTCGAAAGTGCCTGCGAAGCTTTCACTATAGTCTCGATGTCGAGCTGTCCGGCTAGCGGGCCAATCGAAGCCGAAGAAGCAGATGTCCGCTCCCCGCGCAGGCGGTACCGTTCGTCCAGTTGCTTTACTTTTCCGTGAGCTCCCCAATGCGAGTAAAGGGTTCGGGCGTCCTGCAGATACGCGTTTGCGATCTTCGCCAATCCGCGAACTCGATAGAAGCCTGCTGCCATTTCGTTGGCCAGCGCTTCATTGTTAATGAAGCCGTTCATGTGTGCGGAGTGGATAGCGTCTTCGTAAAGCTGTTCGGCGTCGAGCGTGCGGCCGTCGATGCGGGCAATCTCCGCTCCAACCAGTGCGGCGCGGTTTTCGAAATTCTCTGGGCAAAGTTCTGCACATATTGCCAGACGTTTGTAGTGAGCTGCGAGAGCATCGAAATGCTCCTGTCTCTGGCCCGCCGTCGCAGAATCGCAGCACGCCGCGCGAGCAAGCGCGCTGTAAAATTCGTATTCTGCCACCTCAAAACTCGGTGATGTCAAAACCAGCGGCTGAGCTTTCAATGATGCCTCGAGGGCTGAAGCAAAGTCGCCGGCAAAGAAGCGCGCCTGAAGTTTTCGGGTCCAGTACCAGAAATGGACCAACCCCGGGTAACTCTGCAGATGACACTCGAACTCCGTCTCGTCGAACTCTGCGTGGTCAAAGGAGCCGAATTCTTTCGTCAAGCCTCTGAGTGTTCGGATAATCCCAAGTTGCGTACTAATCATGCAGGTAACGAGGCCGAACTTCGCCTTCTGCGCCAAAGCGGTGCTGGACTCGGCTTCACTTTGCACTTCGACGAGCGAATCTCCCGCCGCGATAAGCTGGGTGACCAGGGAGAGACGGCTGTACACGGCCCACGTGAGTGAGCCGACGTTGTTCGCACTCTCAAAAGCTTGGCGCATCGTTTTTGTGCAGACCGCGAGATGCCTCATCCATGGCAATACGCTGTTTCCGAGACTGACATGAGTCGTTGCATCCACAAAGCTCTTCGACCCACGCTTTTCAAACAGATCATAGGCGAGCTGACCGAATCGAAATGCATTCTTGTAGTCGCCGAACCAATGCCTTGCGATGGTGCAAAGCCAGACGTAGTTGAGGCACGCTCCGTCGTTGTAGCCGTGTTCTATGCTGAGACTGGCTGCTCTGCAGATGACCAGGGCATAAAGATTCGCATCCGTAAACAATGCGGGGGCCAACATCCTAGTCAAAACATCCAGAGTCGCGATGGACGTGGGATCGCTCATCAGCGGTGAGTCAATCACTTCCTCGATCTCGCGCTTTCCGAGTTGTGACCATACCCGTTGGTACTCTCTTCTTACTTGTTCCTCTGTCGGATGAAGCGGCCAGTCGATAGCGAGATATTGCAGGTATTCGAGGCAGATGGCGATTGCAGGGTCCATCTGACCCAGCGTCAAGTAAACATCGATGCCCAGACACGTGGCTGCCGCTGATTCGATGGTGTCCGTGGCGCGCCGTCGAAGAATTTCCATTCGTTCGGCCGCGATGGTCGACTCGCCAGTCAGGAACTCGCATTCGGCCCGATGCAATTCCAGTTGAAAGATAAGATCGTGGCTGTTGTCCCAACTGTCATCCATCAAGAGTGCTGCGCCGGCGACGAGATACTGAAGAGCCGAGGCAAAGGCGGTCGCCGCTTTAGCCCGCTTGCCGGCGATCAGGTTCAACTCAGCTAGCTGGAACCGTTCATCCTCTGAAGAAACAAGCCCCGCCCCGCGGTTCAACTGATTGACAATCTCGAATATTGCGCTCTCTCGCTTTTCAGGCGGGGTGCGCACATGGAGTAATCTTCCTATCCGCAGATGAGCCTCGGCGCGCGCTTCTTCCGCAATGAGTGAATAGGCCGCTTCCTGTACGCGATCGTGTGCAAACCGATAAGAATCCTCCGAGCGGACGATTAGTTCCAGCTGGAGAGCTTCCCAAAGCGCAGCTTCGGTTTCTTGTTCAGACGTCTCAAGAACGGCAGAAAGCACGGCGGATTCGGTGCTATTTCCGATGCAGGCAAGTTGCTGGACTGCTCTTTGGGTGGTGACTGGAAGCCGGTTCAGCTTGCTGACCATTAAATCCACGACGTTGTCTGTATACCCCTTGACGTGAATGGTATCCAGATCCCAGCCCCATCGGGCATTTCCATGATCGAAAGTAATCAACCCCTCTTCGACCAGGACGCGGATAAATTGAATGGCGAAGAATGGATTACCGGCAGTCTTCCCGTGTACGAGTTGCGCCAGCGACGCTGCGAGTTGCGATTCACAATGAAGGGTGTCCGCAATGAAGTGCGCTAGGTCCCTCGAGCCGAGCGGCATCAGACGGATCTCTTTAACTTCTGCCCTGGTTTCACGGATTGCCGCCAGCCTGCGCATCAGCGGGTGTGCCGAGTCGACCTCATTGTCTCGGTAAGCGCCAACTACCAGCAGATGTGCCAGATCTTCCTGGACCAGCAAATCCTCCAGGAAATCGAGCGTCGCCGCGTCCAACCACTGTAGATCGTCGAGAAATAGGCCTAGCGGATGCTCAGCGCGGGCGAAAACGCCGACGAACCTTCGAAATGCAAGGTGCAAGCGAGCTTTCGCCTCTTGAGGTGGTAAAGGGGCGACAGGTGGCTGCTCTCCGATGATCAATTTTAATTCCGGAACGAGATCCACAACGAGCGAACCATTCGGACTTAACGCCTGTCGAAGATCGTCTCGCCACTTGGTTAGCTCGGCCTCAGGCTTACTCAGAAGGGTGCGGATCAGGCCCTGAAATGCCTGAGCTATCGTGGCATAGGGTACGTCTCGCATGTACTGATCGAACTTTCCGGACGCAAATAAGCCACGGGGTGGAACCAGGGATTTGTGCAGCTCATTGACGACGGCCGATTTGCCAATGCCCGAGTATCCAGAGATAAGAACCAGCTCCGGCCTTCCGCCGACGACGACACGATCGAACGCTGCAAGCAGAGCATCTACCTCCCGCTCCCTGCCGTACAGTTTCTCCGGTATCAGCAACCGGTCCGACAAATCGTCCGAGCACAGAGGGAATGAATCGATGCGGCCATGTTTCTGCCACTGCGCGAGGCACCGCTCAAGATCGGCTACCAAACCCGCGGCGGTTTGGTAGCGGTCTTCAGCGTTTTTGGCAAGGAGCCTCATGATGATGGCGGAAAGCGGTTCGGGAATGGTGCGCCGATCCGCAGGCGCTACAGGCTGACGTGCGATGTGACAGTGAACCCATTCCAAAAGATCGGCGGCAGTGAATGGGAGCGAGCCTGTAAGCATCTGGTACAGGCTGACGCCCAACGAGTAGAGATCGCTGCGAGCATCGATCGATCGATTCATGCGCCCGGTCTGTTCCGGGGACATATAGGCCAGGGAGCCGGTAATAAATTCCAGCGGCATCGGCAGCCGTTGCTCGCGGGGTAGGCGGGACGCCACGCCAAAGCCGGTCAGCCAGATATGGCTTGCGCCACCGCTTGGTTCCAACGCGACGAGCACGTTCTCAGGCTTGACATCTTTATGGACCAGGCCGCGCTGATGGACGTGGCCGAGGGCCAATGCGATGTCGATCGCAAGCCGCAGAAAGAGTGCCACGTCGAGGGGCTGCTCCTTGTCCCGGCACAGAATGCGATCCAGGGGCTCGCCGCCTGGGTCCTCGAATACAAGGATCGTTCGCCCTTGGTGGCGGGTGAGTGCGATAGGCTTGGCGGCCCAAGCAGAATCGAGATCGTCTGCGAGCGAGTATTCGTGCTCTAGGCGTCGCAGACTCTGGGGCGATGGATGTTCTGCGGTCGGAGCAACTACAAGGAGCAGCGATGCGGCCCCGCGCAGCCCGCCACGGTAGAGCGTGAATTCTCCGGTATCCCGGATTGGCTTTAACACATACTCAGGACCTTCTGCCATTGGAAGCATCATACTCGTCAAAGCTGAACGAAGCCGGGTATTTGTCATGACGAGGTCAGAGCGAGCATGCCTCCGGTTCATTTGCAGTTACGGGTGCGAAGAGTTCCCCGCCCCCTTCAGAACGTAATGCGGGCGGTCAGTTGAATCTGGCGCCCGGTGCCAGCGGTGGTCAGGATTTGGCCGACGTTATCGGCGAAATGCCCCGCCGCATCCTTGAAGACGGCGTCTCCGTTGCCCCCCAGGCTAAGTGGACTCTGGGTATTACTCGGAACGCCAAAATTGGGATGGTTGAACACGTTATACGATTCCACTCCAACCGTGACCTTCCGTTGTTCGGTGATCGCAAAATCTTTTCTGAGCGCTGGGTCAAATTGCGCGGACCTCGGCCCCCGCAGCATATTTCGTCCGGCGTTGCCAAACTGACCGGAAGGCGGTACGGCAAAAGCGCTTGGATTAAACCAGCAGGCCGGAGTACCCACTCGGACCCTATTCGGGCAGACACCCGCGTAAGGGTTGCCAACAAGGTTGGGACGTTCAGCAGTATTCAGCGATTGGATATCGGCATTGTCGAAGGCGAGCACTGGGGTGAATGGGGGGCCGCTGTGAACGTCGGCAACAGCCGAAATCTGCCACCCACCCACGAGGCGTCCGCTTCCAGGCAGTCCGTAAACGACATTTCCAGTGAAATTATGCCGAATGTCAAAATCTGACCGGCCGCGACTTCCCTTGCGGTCGAAAATATTCTGAGAATCAGGAGGATCATTCACCGATTCCACGGACGATTCCACTGAAGCATCATCGATCGAATGGGCTAACGTGTAGGAGAACTGCCACGAAAGACTGTGGGCATAGCGTTTCGAAACGGACGCCTGGAAGGAATTGTAGAAGGATTGCCCGTCAGTCAAATCCGCTGACAGAGGTGATGCCAGGTTCGGATTGTAGCGATGGCCTAACGCCGGCTCGTAGGGATTCTCCTCGGCTTCGCGGATCAGGTGATTGCCGCGCGTCCCGAAGTAACCCGCGCTGAGGATCAAGCCTTGCGCGAGTTCCCGTTCCACGTTGAGGTTATACTCCATCGCGTACGGGAACTTCGGGTGATAGGTCATCACGGAAGCGTCGAGCGACTGGGTCTCGGCGGCATTTTGTGGGGTAAGAAATTGAGGGAAAACGAATTCCTCCACGCTGAAGAAAGGCGGTAACAACCGCTCGATATCGAACGAGATTGCCGGCAGCTGATCGCGATAGATCCCAAACCCGCTCCGTATCACGGTTTTGCCGTCCCCGAAGACGTTCCATGCAAAGCCTGCATCGGGCGACAGAAGATCCAGCGGCGTCCCGGCAAACAGATTGCCGACAGTTGGTGCAGAGTCCGTCGCGGGGTTTCGAAACGCCGACAGACGGCCGTGTGCCTCGGTCGGATTGGAGTAGAAATCGTAGCGTAATCCAATATCTACGGTTAAGCGGCTGTTCACGCGCACGAAATCCTGGCCAAAACCAGACGCGATCGTTTCACGGAATCCGCGGTCAGAATCGGCATTGGAGGGATTGACCCCCACGTAAGATAAGGGCAAACCTTCAAGGAAGAATTCGAGAGCGGGGTTGTCGCTGGATGCCGGAAACCCGAAGGGAGTCAGGTCCTCAAAGCTATACAGCCCGTCAACGCCGAAATCGAGCGACCCGTTGAGTTGGAGCCTTCGAACTTCCACGCCGAATCTCAAACTGTGACGACCAACCGTACGCGATAGTTGGTCCTGAACTTGATAAACGGTGGAAAAGTCGCCTAAAGGAAATGCCGCGCTGTTTCCTACCAGGCTCATTCCCGTAATGTCGATCATTCCGAACGGCCGGCCAGGAACCAAAGAAGTAGACAGTCCAGGATGCGTATTATCGATCGAAGAAGATGCCGTTGTCCGATTGACACCGAATCGCAACTCGTTGATCAACTCGGGCGAGAATGTGGCGCGGTACTGAACAGTGCCATACTGATTCCGCGCGGAATGAAAAGTCGGGAATCCCGGCGCATAGGTGCCCGGCGGCGTCCCCACATAGGGAACCAGTGAAGAACTGTCATCTACGGTGTATCGAGCGAATAACGAATGCGCGTTGGAAAAGTTGTGGTCGACGCGAGCCATACCGTGGTCCTCACGGGTGCTGCCTTTGTTAGCTGTAATCAGTTCGCCGGTTCCATCCCCATTGTCGGGTCCGTTCGAAGGAGGCAGCAGGTTGAGAAACGCTGGTATCAGAGGATTAATCGGGACAGCTACACATCCGCTGGACGCGGTGTTGCTGCAGGCGGTCGGACTGCCAGCGGGTGGCAGTAGTCCTTGATGAGCGAGGGCATCGGGTACCGTAGCAATTGCCGTGGATGCCTCAACTTCGCGAAACCCCTCATAGTTGACAAAGAAGAACGTGTGATCACGCTTCAGCGGCCCTCCGATTCCGGCGCCGAACTGATTGCGGACGAAGGGGGGGATCGGATTGGGACCCAAATCGAAGTAGTTCTTGGCGTCGAGTGACGCATCCCGATGCAATTCCCACAAAGATCCCCGAAATTGGTTCATGCCGGACTTCGTTATCATCTCGATGACGGCGCCACCATGCCCGCCATACTCCGCGTTGAAGGTTTGGGTCAAAACCCGAACCTCCTCCAACTCATTCAGGCCGAGGAAAAATCCGGAAGCGCCTGCGGGGGAATTGCCCCAGACCGGATCGGTCGCATCTATACCGTCAATCAGGAAGTTCGTCATACTCGGGCGTATCCCGTTAATTGCCACTTGCCCATCCTTACCGCTTGAAAGCAAGGAGGGTGAGCTGCTGGGGTTGGGAGCGACTCCAGGTTCCAGGGCAACCGCACTCAATAGGTCGCGGTTGTTGAGAGGCAGTTCGGTCAGGCTCTTCTCTGCAACTCGTGCATTGATCGTCGACGTCGTTTTATCGATCCCTGTAAAGTCTGCGCTGACCGTCGTCTGCTGTTGAATGTTCCCTATCGCGAGTCGTGAGTCGATCATTACCTCAGCAGCTGAAGTGAGCTGAATTCCGTCGCGTGTCTGTGATTGGAATCCTGTTTTCTCTAAGCGAAGAGAATAGTTTCCAGTCGGCAAGCCAACGAAACGATATTCGCCGGCTGTGTCAGTGAGACCGCATCGTTTCAATCCAGTGCCTTGGTTGACGATCGTGACGCTGACGCCGGGGATAACGGCGCCGTTTGGGTCGGCGATGGTGCCGGAAACAGTCGCGAGCTGGGTTTGCGACCACGCACCAACTGAAAAGAGCACCGTCAACGATGCCGACAGTATGCGAAGGCGACACGACGCGCGTTTCGCGCCTGAAGGAGGCCGAACATTGTTGTTTGTGACGTGGGGCCGCCCCGCGATCAAGTCAGTCTCGCTTTTCGTCATCGCTCCTTCAATCTCGGGCAAACAGCCCACTCCGAAGCTCTAAGAAAGGGCCACGCTCATCGCACTTACAGTCGGGGCTGGGAAGGTTAATTTCCGGGAATACGGCTACGAATTCGTGTCCGGGGCATCTGTGCCAGCAGTATGCGTTCGACGGCGTAAGCGTTCGCCGCGATCCTACAACACTTCGAGAGCGACGTTGTCACAATTGCCGGCCAACCAAGATGACGTGCTCACCAGTCAATTTCGGCCGAGTTGATACAACGAATCTGGCCCAATTTGCCTATAGCAGGACTGAAAGCAACTATACAGGGAGAAGTTTTACCCCGCGAGAACAAGAACGCAAACCAATACCAAAGTGTCGATCGAGACCATTGTCCAATGGCTGCGCATTAGCTTCCTCGGGCTTATTCACTACATCAGCTTCACGGCTATTGTCGCGTGGCCGAAGAGGTCTAAATCTGACGTGGCTGGGGTCAGTTACTCCGCGTTAATCCACTGAAGCGCCAAAGGAGTCAAGAAAATGGAAAAGTACACGGAATTCGAAACCCGCACACAACCCTGGTTCGATGAGTCCAAGTTCGATGGGTTCAACTTTGCCATCCCGATGAAGACTCTGGTGATCTACTGTGCTGATCCTCGCGCATCCGACATCCCGGAAGCGGTCGCCAAGTATTTTGGCGACGAGGTGTACCCGGGCGAGATGCTTCTCGACGAAGCCGGCAACCGGGTTGGTTCCACGCGTACCACCTTCACAGTGACGAATGGCGGCGGCCGTGCCGCTTCTGCTCTGATGACGGTAGCGGAAATGGATTTCTTGTTCCACGTTCAAAACGTCGTTGTAGTGCACCACTCGTTTTGCGGAACTTCTTCGTACATGCCTGAGCGCGTATACGAGAGATTCCACGACAACTGCTTGTGCGACCTCGGCGCATGTAGCCGCGCATTGACGGCACGCTTGAGCACACTTCCTCATTGTTTCACCTTCGGATTTCCCGCACTCTGTCGCACAGGCTGAGCATAGCTCGGAACAGATACTGCACACCCGGTGAGCGAATCCGGAGCTGCCCGTAAGTAGGGTTACGCAGGTTCGGCACAATTCAAGACATTCGTTACAAAGCCGGATACAGTCCCTCATCATGATCGGATCCTGGTCCAGAGACTCAGCGCGGCATTGAGAGCACCAGCGCGAGCACTGCAAGCACTCCTCTATACATCGCTCAACTGTTTGATTTGAAATCGTCATCTGGTCCTCCATTCTTTATCGAACTATTGTGTATTCTTGGCGTGTCGACCACTCATTTCGCTTCGGCACGATCTCAGGCCTCGCTGCTTGCACCGAAAAGAAACGCGAGCAATTCGACATTGATTTGCTCGTTCAGCTTCATGTTCATCTCCCTTGTGCGATGAAACCAGGGACTCCTGTTCTCACCACTTCATTGAGTCTCTGCCTGGTCTGAATGCGATTGATTTCGTTCAACGCCTCCTCCGGAAGGGCAGAAATGTCAAAATTCTCTCTCGCGCGAGCCGCGGTTTTGGGTGTGGTAAGCAAAGCCGTGCCGCGCTGAACCGCCCATGCCAGCAGCACCTGTGCCGGCGTCTTTCCAACTCGTGCGGCGATTGCCGAAATGACAGGATCTTCGAGCAGCCCCGGCCTCATTCCGTGACCCAATGGCGCGAAAGCCAAAAACACAACGCCCTTTTCTTTGCAGAATTCCAGAAGCTCCGTTTCCGGCAGATAGGGATGTGATTCGACCTGAACCACGGCTGGCTTAATTCTTGCAGACTCGTAGATGGGCATCAATTGATTCAAGCTGACGTCCGACAGTCCGATGGCCCGGCACCGGCCGTGGTCCACAAGACTTTCCATTGCTCTCCAGGTGTCGAGCAGAGACACTCCGTTGTCATAGATGACATTGCCGTTTTGATCCCGCGGATCCTGCTCATCGCCCGGTTGAAATGCATAGGGAGTGTGAACGAGGTAGAGATCCAGGTACCTGATACTGAGCCTGTGGAGACTCGCCTCGAAAGCCGGTTCGACACGTTCTGGCCGATGGTTGGAGTTCCACAACTTCGTGGTAACAAAAATGTTCTCTCTCGCGATCCCATTAGCGGCAAGTCCGGCCTGCAACGCCTCCCCTACCTCTCGCTCGTTCCGGTATCGTTCCGCGCAATCGAAGTGTCGAAATCCGGCGTCCAGTGCGTCTCTCGTCGCGGTTCTCGTCAGGGCAGCGTCGGGAATGAGGGTGCCGAAGCCGAGGGCGGGCATGTGGCCGGCTCCGTTGTTGAGCGGCATTCTCGTCAGCCGAAGATCTCGACTTTCAACCATTGGGTTATAACCTTCTTCCGGAAAACCTTCGACTAAAACCCGTGCCACTCAAAGCGGCTTCATCCCGCTCGCCGCGCCGGGAAGCCCTGGCGTGAAGAACCGACGAATCCTTGGACGAGTGCGGCGATTTCGTCTGCGGCGGTGTCTAAGGCGAAGTGGCCGCCATCGACGATGTGGACTTCGGCTTTGGGGACATCGCGGCGATAGGCTTCTGGCTCGGAGGGGTCGAACGAAGACTCATACTTACCCCAGATCACCAGCAGGCGCGGCTGCTTCTCGCGCATCCATGCTTGCCATTTCGGGTAGGAATCGACGTTGGTGCGGTAGTCGTAGAAGAGGTCGCTTTGAATGTCAGCCTGGCCGGGCTGATTTAGAAAATAAAATTCATCGACCCAGAGATCGGGGTCGTGGCGTTCCACGTCGGGATCATTCCCCGCGTGGCGGGCCTTCGTGGCTGCAAGCGACAGGAGATTTGTGCGCAGCGCGCTTTCGTTGGGAGCGCGATCGGCCCAGAAGGCGCGCCGCGTTTTCCAGTTCTCGCCGAGACCGGTGTTGTGTGCTACCGCGTCCTGGACGATGAGCGCTTCGACTCGGTCCGGGTGAGCCAAGATCATGCGAAAGCCGACGGGGCCACCGTAATCCTGCATGTAGAGGGTGAAGTGGGAGAGACCGAGCGCTTCGGTAAACCGATTCATGATGTCGGCGTAGTGATCAAACGTGTAGGCGAATTGTTTCGGATCCGGCCAGTCGCTGTGACCGAAGCCCGGGTAGTCGGGAGCGACAAGGTGATAGCGATCGGAAAGACGGGTGAAGAGAGGGTCGAACATTCGCGAAGAAGACGGCAAACCGTGCAGCAGGAGAATCGTCGGGGCGTCTTTCGGACCAGCCTCCCGGTAGAAAACTGACAGCCCATCGATCTGTGCGGTGCGATAAAAAGTCGGATACTTCACGGTTTGTTCCTCTCTGACTTCTGGACTTGCGCTTTCAGGGCTTGGGCAAGCAGTTGCAACGATGCGAACATGACAGAAATCGTCAGCATCATGCGGCGAGAATGCAAGGACTGAATGCAGTGCGGGGATGCTCTCAGCCCGGCTCCGTACATACTTATGCGGCCACCCCCTCCGCGGATCGAATCTTATGCGGCGAACCGACGTAGGGAAAGGAGGTGAGCAGGTCTGTGTGTGGCCCTACGTTATCTCGCGTCACCTTCCCATTTGTGAGGAGAGGAAGGAAGAAATCCACGACGTCGTCGGTCAGTGCCCGGCCATTGTCCGGGTAGGACGCCGGCCGCGTGGGATCATAGTGGAGCACGTCCGGCAGCAGGATTCCGGCGACCCGCGTTGCTTCCGTCTGCGTGTAACTACCGGTGTGCTCCAGCGCGTGCGCGAATACCGGGATGAAACGGGCATCGTCCGCTGGCTCCGCAGAGAGATAGGCGGCGTTCTGCTCGCCAGCAAGGAAGGGAGTCTGATTTGGCCGCGCACCGCGGTCCGCCTGCATCCATTTCCCGCTTGCGCCGTCCAGCGTACGCGCCCATAGGCCAATCTTTTTAGAGCCGAGGGCCGAGTTGGGTACTTCCAGCACGATGCTGCACACGTCCTTGTCGGCGAAGTAATCGACGCCGGTGAACTGCAGATTGTTTACCGCGCCCAGCGTGTCGAAGAAAAAGGGATCGCTGCGCCAGCCCGCGAAGAAGCGGTAGTCTCCGGTCGAGGTTACATGTGCGTCGCGTGCGGTCGAGACCGGTGCTCCTTCTATGATCGTCTGCCCGCCGTCCCCAGTGCCGGCGGCCTGCGTGCCTTGAACGCGGCGCAATGTTCCGGTCTGGCCTCCGTTCTTGTCTGAGGTGAACCGCATTCGGTATGCGATATCGGCGACGGCATCACCGTCAGTGTCAATCTTCAGTTCGTATAGGGCTTCAGTCAAGAAGGGTTCATCCGTCGTGGGCCCGGCTGGGCTTAAACCCGCGGACGGATGCACGTTCATGATCAGGATCGATTTGCCAACATCCTCCGGCTTGGGGAATGCATACAGGTCAGTAAGATCGAGGCGGGCATCCCCGTGAGGGAAGCCGAAGTCGGGACCGGAGTAATGGTGTGACATATTGCCTTCTCCTTTGTTCTCCGCATACTCAGTACTTCGAAAATCGCTTCAATCTCCACTGGCGTGCCGGAGCGGAAGGCTGGCCACGCATCCGCTGCGATGAGGCATCACACCAGAAACGCGGATGCGAAACAATTGGACGATAGTATCGGCGACACCTTCGTATCGGTCGATGCGGCAAGCGTTCGATGATCTCGCGCTGGAGTCCCCCCAGTTGCCAATCGGGCCAAGGCTGCTACCGTGACCGCTCGCCAATCTCGACTGGTGGCTCTCTGCGGGCTGTCCATTTGTTCTGACTCGTCGAGCCAGTCCTCTGCCGAAAGCCCTGCCTGCTCTGGACCGAACAATTCAGTCACCGCCAGCATGAACGCCGATAACTCGCGCTCCGCCATGTTCACCTGATCTTCGCAAGTCGAATTGCCAAATGATTCTTCCTTGTCCATGGGACATCTCCGTATTTAAGGTGCGTAATGGGTAAAGACGAAGTCACGAGCTTTAACAGGCTCGTGGCAGGGAAAGCAGGTTTTGAGCAGCGCCGCGTCGGCCGGTTTGCCGTCTTTGAATTGAGCAAACCCCCAGCCACCGGTTGCGGCATATTTTTTCGAGTCCTTGACCATAAACTGAACGTTCGTCGCGGCTCCGGGCACGAACGATTGGGCACGGCCAAAGACTTTGTTGTTTTCCTCGGACGGAACGTAACTCCAGGCCAGGCGTGCAATGATTGTGCCGTCCGGGAACGGAAGCTTACCCTCCCGGTACGCCTTGATCGCCAGATCGTTGCCCAGAAGGGCGCGAAGATCGTTGAGGTTGCCTTCTTCGTGGGCCACAGAGATCAGCTTCCAGTCGCGGTATCCGGGAGGGATCTTGATTCCGAATATCGGATCAGCATCTTCATCGGAGCGCCCAGACGCGTGCGCCATGTAGACGACCACACCGGTCATCGCTACAACTGCAACCAACAAGTAAGCTAACCCTTTCATGCGGTGCGCTCCCTTCCAAAATGCTCATTTGTCGCGTCTACCTATGGCGACCCCGGATCACCTGGTTCACCCAACCGACACCGAGGACGACCCATGCCGGGGAGCGATCGAAATAGGAACCTAAGCGGCTACCCGACACGTGCAAGCGTGAGGGTGTACCAACCGCGACAGTCTTTCCATGCCCCTCTGATCTCAAAACCGACATCTCTGAGAAGCGTTCGAATGCTCCTGTCTGTAAACTTGTAACTATTCTCGGTGTGAATGGTTTCGCCTTGTGTGAAGTGAAGATCAAGGTCCGCGTGCTCGATACTTATGCCCTGCTCTTGCACGCTCTCGAGGTGCATCTCGATCCGAGACTCAACGGAATTCCAAAGCGCGCGATGACGGAAGCATGCGGGGTCAAAGTCGGCTCCTAGTTCTCTATTGAGGCGATCCAGGATGTTTAGGTTGAAAGCCGCAGTGATTCCTTCGCGGTCGTCATATGCAGCCAGAAGAGTGGGTTCGTCTTTCACCATGTCTGTACCGAGCAACAGCGCGTCTCCGATTCGCAGCTGAGTACCGAGATTTCGCAGGATGAGTCGCGCTTCCTCAGGTGAAAAATTACCGATACTCGTGCCGATGTAGAGTGCGAGTGTGGTGCCGTCAAAGGGTTCGAGTTGGAGCGGGTGAGTTACATAATTCCGGACGATGGGCCGGATGCGCACTTCCGGCAACGCGCATGCAACGTTTTGGCACGCCAACTCAAGAGCGTCGGGGCAGACATCAACTGGCACATAGGCGACATCGTCCGAAATGCGCGAAGCGGCTTCGAGCAGAATGCAGGTCTTCGAGGCCGTGCCGGCTCCCAACTCAACAAGACGCAATGGCGACGATCTGTCGCCGTGAGCTGCGGCAATGATCGCATCTGCGTATCCCGCCAGGATGGCCCTTTCTGTGCGGGTGGGGTAGTACTCGGGAAGCGCCGTAATGCGCTCGAAGAGGCGCGAGCCCTCCGCATCGTAGAACATCCAGGGTGAGAGCGAGCGTGGCCGCGTGATCAAGCCGCGCCGCACTTCGCGAGTTAGAGCTTCGCGAGTGAGTGCTTCGCGCTCATCCGCCGTTGCAAAATGTCCGATGTCAACTGTCTGAACGTAGGTTGCCATTTTAACGAATCCTTTCAGCGTGCTAAGCGAATCCCGGAGAACTGCCATCTGGTTGCCGGTGGAAAGAAATTTCGATAGGTCGCCCGAATGTGACTCGCAGGAGTGACGCACGATCCCCCGCGGAGAATCATTTGGCCGGACATGAACTTGCCGTTGTATTCGCCGAGCGCACCAGGCAGCGGCTTGTATCCCGGATAACCGGTATAGGCGCTCGCCGTCCATTCCCAGCAATCGCCAAACAGTTGCTCAACCCCTGCACCTCGGGCTGCAGCAGGATGGAGTCTTCCAGTCTCGAGCAGGTTTCCCTCGACCGTTGTCTGCCTCGCAACGTATTCCCATTCCGCCTCAGTCGGAAGCCGGCAACCTTTCCAACGTGCAAATGCATCAGCTTCGAAGCAACTGATGTGGCACACGGGCGTATCAACTAGGGCCGAAAGCCCGTGCCAACCCGTCAGTGTGAACACGCGCCATCCGGTCTTATCGCCAGCATCACGCCGCCAGTACAGAGGCGCCTGCCAGGCCGCGCGCTTCACGTTATCCCAGCCTTCGGAAAGCCAGAGTTCAGGGCGCGCGTATGCGTCATCCGATATGAATTCCAGGTATTCGCGGCAGGTGACTTTGCGGTTTGCGATCTCGAATGGTTCTAAGAAGACGTTGTGGCGGGGAGTTTCGTTATCAAAGCAAAAATCGAGAGGATCCTCTGCTCGAAGCGGATAGCCAATTTCCACC
>Ga0308309_10000714_pt1 | contig 20522 bp, 13 predicted proteins | sample HubBroMetageWFT5_FD_192491 | JGI IMG/M metagenome (GOLD analysis project Ga0308309, IMG submission 192491) | Warmed and freeze-thawed soil microbial communities from the Hubbard Brook experimental Forest, New Hampshire - Hubbard Brook CCASE Soil... | ecosystem: Environmental > Terrestrial >...
CGATCATCTTGCCTTTGTGCTGCTGGGCAGCCTGCACGATCGCCGAGCTTCCGGATGCCGGCACTGCTGCCACGGACCCGGAAGACGCGGCCGCAGCCTGCGCGCCCGATCCGGGCGCCGTTGCAGGTAATGTTGCAGCGGAAGTCGCTACAGACCGCCCCGAATCCGTGTCGCGCTTCAACCGCTGCAAGTCTGCGCTGAGGTCCGCGGCATGTTGGTAACGCAGCTTCACGTTTTTTTCGAGCGCCTTGCTGATAATGCGATCGAGCTCCAGTGGCAGCTCGGGATTCAGCTGGGAAGGCGGCGCGGGTTGGCGGTCGAGGATCGCGGCGAAAATCACGCCGGAAGTATTTCCCGCGAAAGCCTGATTGCCAGTGGCCATCTCGTAAATCACGAGGCCCAGTGAGAACAAATCGCTGCGCCCGTCGAGAGTTTCTCCGCGCACCTGCTCGGGAGACATATAACCCACGGTCCCAAGCGCCATACCAGGGCTGGTGAGATTCGGGTCGCTGCCGAGCGTCGCGCCGCCGGCCGTGACCGCTTCGCCCACTCCGCGCGCGACCATCTGCTTCGCGAGGCCGAAATCGAGCACCTTGGCTTGGCCGCGGTCGGTGACAAAAATATTTGCTGGCTTGATATCGCGGTGGACCACGCCTTCACTGTGTGCGGCTTCGAGCGCGTCGGCCACGTCAATGCCGATTTCCAGCAGCGCCTCGAGCGGCAGCGGCTTTCCGCTGATGCGATGCTTCAGCGTCGCGCCTTTCAGCAGCTCCATGGCGATGAAAGGCGTGCCGCCGTCTTCGTCAATGTCGTAGATCGTGCAGATCGCCGGGTGATTGAGGGCGGAGGCGGCTTGCGCTTCGCGCTGGAATCGCGCGAGTGCGTTTTCGTCGGGAATCACCGACGGCGGCAGGAATTTCAGCGCCACCTGGCGGCGCAGCTTCGTGTCTTCGGCGCGATACACCACACCCATCCCGCCGCCGCCAATTTTTTCCACGATTTTGTAATGGGCAATTACGTGCCCGGTGGGAAGCTGGGAATCCGCCATGTCGCGGCAATATTAGTTTGCCCCCCAGTTTTAGTCAACGCCGAGCGAATGACCGTTCCTTATCAATGTGTGATTTCAAGATGGAGGGCCAATTGAGGCGGGAGGGACGTGTGCAGCAGCGAAAATTCCTTCGGCTAGATTCAGCGTCCTTTGAACCGAGCCCTCTTTCAAATTTTCTCGGATTGCGAAAATTGTGGATTTCGTGCACGCGTTCGCATCCCCGAAAACAGATTGTCTCCGCGCGACGGTTCGTACTATCCTGCGCCGCGCACTCTATTACCGACTCACTCGAACCCAGGGGAAGAAAATCATGCGGCCAACTTTAATATTTGCGATGTTTTGCCTGCTATTTGTTCCAACGGCCGTGCCGCAAGCGCCACCCGAAGGCCAATCGCCCGTGCCCGATCTCGCCCCCCTGCCCGCACACTACGAGCGGGGCGCAGGCAAGCTCATCATCGAAAATACCTTCTCGATCGCCACTGACGGCCATAGGGACGACCTGCTCGAACAGGGCGCCCTGCGTTTTCTCGGCAATCTTTCACACGAGACCGGCATTCCCATGCACATGCGCCTGGGCGATCCAGCGAAGGCGACCATCATGCTTCATGTGGACCACGGAAGCCCCGCCGTCCAGCAAGCGGTGGAAGAAGAAAGCTACGTGCTCGACGTGACGCCTACCGGCGCAAAAATCACCGCGCCCACTTCGCTGGGAGCGCTTCATGGCATGGAAACATTTCTGCAGCTCGTGCAAATCTCGCCGGATGGTTTCGTTGCGCCTGCCGTGCACATTGAAGACGCGCCGCGGTTTCCTTGGCGCGGGTTAATGATTGACGTCTCGCGCCACTTCATCGCACTGCCCGCGCTGCGCCGAAATATTGACGCGATGGCCGCGGTGAAACTCGATGTGCTGCATCTGCATTTGTCGGACAACGAAGGCTTCCGCGTGGAAAGCAAGATTTTCCCCAAGCTCACGGGAATGGGCTCCGACGGACTTTTCTACACGCAAGCCGAAATGCGCGATTTGATCTCTTACGCGCATGATCGCGGAATCCGCATCGTCCCGGAATTCGATATTCCTGGGCATTCGACGGCATGGTTCGTCGGGTATCCCGAACTTGCGAGCGCGCCCGGACCATACGCCATCGAGCGCGGATGGGGTGTGTTTGATCCCGCGATGGACCCCACGCGCGAACAAACCTACAAATTCCTCGATAAATTTATCGGCGAGATGGCGGGGCTGTTTCCCGACGCCTACTTCCACGTCGGCGGCGACGAAGTCAACGGCAAGCAGTGGGACTCGAATCCGAAGATTCAGGAATTCATGCGGCAGAAGGGGATTAAGACGGACGATCTGCTGCAACAATATTTCATGGCGCGAGTTCAGAAGATTGTCGCCAAGCACCACAAGATCATGATTGGCTGGGACGAAATTCTCGCGCCCGGCCTGCCGAAAGAAAGCGTGATTCAATCCTGGCGCGGTCAGGATTCGCTGGCCGCCGCAGCAAAGCTTGGCTACCGCGGGCTGCTTTCGCACGGCTACTACCTCGATCTGATGCAGCCTGCTTCCATGCATTATCTTGTGGACCCGATGTCCGGAGATGCGGCTTCACTGACTCCCGATCAGCAGAAATTGATTCTGGGTGGCGAGTCCTGCATGTGGGCGGAGTATGTTTCCACGGAAATCGTTGACGCACGCATCTGGCCGCGGAACATCGCGATTGCGGAGCGATTCTGGTCGCCGCAGGACGTGCGCGATGTGGATTCGATGTATCGCCGCATCAATTCCGAAGGGCGGCGCCTCGAATGGGTTGGCCTGACGCACCACACCGGCCGTCGCGCGATGCTGGCGCGGCTTGCGGGAACCAGCGACGACGCGCCACTGCAGGTGCTTGCTGCCACAGTTGAACCCGTGAAGGAATATGCTCGGCCGGAATACAACGAGAAGATGAATATCAGCGCTACCAGCTCCGCCCCGCTGAATCATTTAATTGATGCGGTGACGCCGGAAAGCGATCTCGGGCGCACATTCCTGAATTCCGTGAATGCGCTCGCCGCGAGCCATTTCAAAGACGCGACCGCGGAAGCTCAGATTCGCGCGCAGTTAACCGCCTGGCGCGACAACGACGCGCAACTGGAACCGATTATCGCGCGTTCGTATCTGCTGAAGGAGGTCGCGCCACTCTCGCAGAATCTTTCCGCGCTTGGCGCCACGGGTTTGCAGGCGCTCGATTACATTGACCGCGGGGAAGCCGCGCCGGACGCGTGGCGGACGCAGCAGCTTGCGGCGATCGCGCAGGCGAGTCTGCCGCAGGCGAATCTTTTGCTGATGGCAGCGCCCGGCGTGCAATCTTTGGTGCAGGCAAGCTCTGGCGCAAGCGCGACGAAATAATTTTTGCTTTGAATTACTGGGAAACTTGCGGGAGACGGAACACAGCCGTGATGTCGGCTTCGGTTTCGATGGCGTGGCCATCCATCACCGTGGGTTTGTAGCGCCACTGGCGCACAGCGTCCAGCGCGGCTGCAGCGAGCGCGGACGGTCCGCTGATCGGCGTGGCGTTCGAAACCGCACCGTCCGCGCCGATCGTCACATGCAGCTTGACGATCCCTTCAACTCGCTGCGCCTCCGCATCCGGTGGGTAAACAATTTCCGCGCGGCTGATCAGCCTGCCGATCTGCACGTTGCCGGTGTGCTGCGGCGAACCAGGAAGTGCTGGCGCAGTAGGCACCAGAATGTACAGCCGCGAACTCACTGCAACTGAACTCGATGCAGCCAACGGGGTATCCGGCGTGCTTAACATCGAGCTGGAATCTTCAGCTGTTGCGGCATTCGTGTTTTGCGGTGGCGCTGCGCGATGTGCCATTGCGTTCTGTGCAACAGAGTTGTTCGGCGATGGGATGCGCGCAGCACGCTCGGCAGAACCAACTGCACCGGCTTGCAGAGCATTTCCCGGCGCATTTGGCGGGGCAGAGGAATTCGGCTGAGAAGCGCTATTGCCGCCCGTGACGGCCGCCGCCGGCTGCGGTGCTTCCGACGCCGTGGCTGGGACGGACTTGCCCGCGAACATTTCGCGCGCACCTGCCAGAATTCCAGTCCACGCGCCGCGTCCGGTGGTGAGGCCGAGCAAGAAGGACGCAGCTACCAGGAAAGTGGTCGCGCTCGCCACAACCGGCCATCGGGGCATCGCGGCGCGCGGTTTCCCGGGAAGTTCAGCCGGACGCCCGCCGACGGTGAGAGCAGGGTTGAGGGGCCAGCGGCGCGGGCGGTCGGGAGCAGAATCCACGAGTGCCGGACCAACCACGGGCGACGCGACTTCAGTTGCAGCAGGCCGCACGAAGGAAGCAGTGGCCGGTTGCGCCGTTCCGTTTCCCGTTGCGGTGATGACTGACGTGGTGGCGCTTTGCGTTACGCTTGGCTCTTGCGGCTGCACCCGCGCAGGCGTGGCTTCCACGGGCAAAGAAGCCAGCGCGGCCAGCTTGCGCGCATCTACAGACTGGCGCCTTACAGCCGGCGGTTGATAGGCAGGCTCGGTGGACGTCAGCCAGCCGCGAATTCGCTCGCGGGATTCTTCAGCGAGGCCGACAAATTCAATTCCCGCGTTTTTCCGCGAGTCGCCGGTCCAGGTCACCTGGCCGGCGGCTTCGATCCAGTCCTGCGATTGCGGCAACTGGAAGCGAATTTTGGGAAGGTGATCGCCAGACATCATCACGGCAGCGTGGACGGCGATGCCGCCCTCGCTCATGTTGAGGACGAGGCCGCCGTTGTCCTCGCCGAGGTCCACGTAGGCGAGCGAATTGGTCTGACGCCGCGCGTGAAGGCGCCTGTCGTGAGTAACCGCGGGACTAGTGGATGCGTCTGGCATGTTCTTGCATTCTCTGCGGGGGGCCGCGCAGCAATGCTAACGAGACCGGCATTATATGCCCGCTGGGCGGAGGCATCAAGGAAATCGAGGCTGCGGACGCGAAGCGTTGACGCAATTTTTCGTTGCGGCAAAAATCATCGGAGTTGGTGTAGGCTATGGCCATGAGCGAAAAAATAAAAAAGAGCGATGCGGAATGGAAGAAGCACCTGACGGAAAACCAATTCTACGTGACGCGGAAGAAGGGAACCGAACCACCGTTCACGGGCGAGTATGAAAACACCGATGAGGAAGGAACCTATGTCTGCGTTTGCTGCGGGCAACCCGTGTTCACTTCCGACGCAAAGTACCATTCAGGTTCGGGCTGGCCAAGTTATTTTAAGCCGATTTCCGAAGAAAATGTGGAGCTTGACCGGGACACTTCGCACGGAATGACACGGACGGAAGTGATGTGCAGCCGTTGCGATGCGCATCTGGGCCACATGTTCGACGACGGTCCAGCGCCCACCGGGCAGCGCTATTGCATTAATTCTGCCGCGTTACGCCTGGTGGAAGGGAAACCGGAAAAGAAGGGCTGACGGCGAGGCGCGCGGCTGGCGCGGGCTTCGTATTTGCTGGGTCGGGCGGTGCCAGATCGCCGAGAACGCGATCCAAATCCTGCATCGCGTCATCAATTCCGCGAAGGCGCTCCGTCTCGTCGTTTAACAATGCAGAATTTGCCATGACGGAAAATACGTTGCGAACCTGAAAGTTCAGAGCAATCGTCATTCGCATGCGTTCGCGGGCGCGGATCATTTCCTGGCGTTTGGCCTGAACGCTGAGAAGCGCCCAGACTGTCGTACCTCCCAGACCCGCGATCGCCACATCGTTCAGAAAAGTTTCGGCGGCTTCCACGCCTTTCCACGCGAGGAGTTGGTCCACTACCACGCTGCCGAAAAATAAAAGCACCACGGCAATCGAGATAGGGACAACTCTTTCAGATTCCTGCCATTTGGATCGTAGCGAACTCGCTGTCATATTCACCTCCGCCGCAGTGGTATTGGCTCTGCGTTGCCTTCGGAAGGTCGGGTAAGTGGGCGTACTCTATCACGCGCAATAAATTTGCGATAGCTGCGATTGTTGGAAAAGGGAAATTTCGCGCAGAGGACTTTCGCCTTTCGCCACGCGGCCCGAATTCCCATGTGGGATCCGGGCCACGGCGAAATTCTCTCGAAAGAACTGGCTACGATCAATGGTCCAGGAAAATGACGTACGGATGTCCGTTCTGTGGATTGGAATCGAGCGAAATCAAGCGCGCGCTTCCGGGCGATACGATGTAGCAGGCAAGATTGACGGGGAAGCCGATGAGACCAGATGAGCCCATCGTGCAACGTCCATTCGCCGCAACTGCGTAGTTAATAACCAGCGCCTGATCGATGTTGGCGGAAGTGGGATCAATTTCATCCAGAATTCCCGTGACGCTTCCCCCGCCGGATGAGACGACCTGGCCGACAACATTTGGAACCTGGGTCTCAGCCGCGTAGTACGAGCTCAGCGTATAGCCGCCATCGAGGCTGGCGTCAGTGAAAGTGACCGCGGGAAGCAACGGTGGCTGCTGGGCTTCGAGAAGGCCCGAGGTTGTGGACGGATCGCTCCCGATGAAGAAGCCTGTTCCCACATCGGTGAGATACGCCGCCACTAGCTTCGAAGATCCACCCGGCGCACCAAAGTTGGTAAACGTGGCGCGGCCGTTGGTAGCGACGATAAAGGAAGGCACGGCGCACTGCAGGCAGGGAAACGCCGTGTTCGAAATCGATCCGCCGTCGTTTTCATCGTAGCTCAGTGCTGCGGTGGCCGATCCATCCGGAGCGATCGTACCCGTAAAAAGCCCTGCCAAGACGTCTGCGTTAGATCCATCAAGGCCCGTTCCGGAAATCACACTGATGCCGGAAAGCGAAGACTTCGAAAATTGGAGCGCAGGGTTCTGCAATACAAACTCACCGCTCAAGCGCGGGTGAGTTGCGTCGGTGGGATCCGAGCCGACAAAGTACAAGTCTTTGGCGCTGACGAAATAGAACGCGAATTTGAGAGTGACCTGCGATTTGTTCGGCAGCTGATACGTCAGGCTGGCCGCGCTTCGATTGAGCTGGCCCGTTGCAAAGGCGCCGGAAACCGAAATGCCGGAAGAAAACGATCCGCCCTCGTTGAAGTCGCCAACGCCCCCGCTGAGAGTGGTATTTCCATCAGAGGTAACGACGCCTCCAAAGGCGGTTGCTTCCGCGCTAAGGTCCTGGCCAGTGAATAGGAACGCGTAATTTCCATTGAAGCTGCCGGAGCCAAAATTCGTGGGGCCGTTCACGGGTTTAAGGACCGCCGAACCGCGCGTTCCGGTTGTGTCGTTTTCAAACATATGAACGATCTGTCCGGATTCCATGACGATCTGATAGTCAGTCGTGATGATGACTTTTGTGATGGGATTTGTGGCGATCAACTGCATCGTGCCTCGGCCATCGGTGCCGAGTGAGTAGGAGCCAGTGAGGGTCGCGGCAGAGATAATTCCATTGTCCACCCCGGAGACCGGGACGCGGGTGACGTCTTCCGAGCCGCCAGTGATAGCGCCGTTTCCGGACGAAATCAGGGTGCCAGCGATCGCGACCGAGCCGAGCGAGTCAAAACCATTAAAGAGAAAAGTGTAATCGCCACCGAAAAGCGAATTGTTGTCGTTGCCCGCGATGATGTTGAGGCTGAGCGCTCTGGATGCTGTGCCGGGTTGGGGCGCGCCAGTGGAAGGATTGAGCTCGGAGTCCTGAACCTGGACGGTGAAGTTCGCTGGCGTCGAGGTGGCAATGATCGGCGTGCCGTTTATGGTGCCATTCGAGCCGAACGTTAGACCCGCGGGGAGTTGGCCGCCGGTCAGGCTCCATGTGTATGGAGGGATGCCTCCGGTGGCCACCACCTGAGTGTTGTACCCCACCGCCGTCGTGCCATTTGGAATAGAAGTGGTGGGGATGCTCAATGCCGGTGGGGTCTGAATCTGAATAGAAAACGGCGCGCTCACTACTTGGCCTGGAAATGGCAGCGAAGAATCCTGGACCTGCAAAGTAAATGTGTAGGGATTTGCAGTCTGATTACTCGAGGTGGGAATGCCGGTGATTTGCCCCGAGGTCTTGCCCAAGTTGAGTCCATTGGGCAAAGTGCCGGAGATGATAGACCAGGTGAAAGGAGGGACGCCGCCAGTGGTGGTGATGGAAACGCCGCCGGAGATGGCGTTGCCCCCGCCATATTGTCCATTAACGTATCCGCCGGGAAGCGTAGTGGGCGACGTGATAACAAGCAGCGGCGCCGGGGTGATGGAGATTTCAAATTGTTGAGTCACCGATAGAGGAACGGGAGCGCTGTCTGTGATGGTCACAGTGAAAAGAACCGGATTCGCCTGGTTACCAGGCCCGGAAGGAGTGCCGGTGATCACTCCATCGGGGCTGAGGCTAAGGCCGGCAGGCAAAGCATTGTTGGGCACGGTGTATGTGAGAGGAGTGACACCTCCGGTGGCCGCAAGAGCCTGTGAATAGGGGACTCCATTCGATCCATTCTTCAAACAAAAAATGTCGACCACGCACTCCGTAAGTCCTGTGGTGGTAAAAGTGGGTGGAAGGACGACGGTGATCGAGATCGTTTTCGTGTCTGAGGTATTCGCCTTCGAAGTAGCCTGCACGGTGACCGTGTTGGAGCTTGCAAGATTCGTCGGGGCGAGGAAAGTGACGGTGAAATCCGTTGCATTAGTCAGGCAGGGGCTATTCGTACTTACCGTTCCAGAGGTGGTTGTTCCAAGGCAGATAGTATTCGATGTGGGGATTCCCCAAGTGACGCCCTCGTTTTTGATATCGCCAGAAACGCTGGCCGTGAGCACCAACGTTTGGCCCTGATCAATGGAGGTTGTGGTTCCGGAAGTGATGCTGATCGCGATTCCGGAGGGGCCATTGCCCCCGCAATTGGTGAGCAGCACCATCGCGGCGCAAACCAGCCCAATGGCGGCGGCGCTTTGCAGCAGCGGCCGACGGCCGCGCATTCCTGCGCCAGGCAACAAACTGCTTTTTCGAGAGATGATTCTCATGCAGGCATAGGCCTTCAAAATCGTCATAGCACCTTTGGTATGATTCTCTGGGTCCGCCCAGGCCGGAGTGGAATGCTCTCTCGTCGAGCCCTTGGCACCAACAGCCAAACCTTTTGAATAACAAAATGGCCGGAGAGTGTCAACGCACTTCTCAACCATTCTCCGGCAATACTTCCAGCGGGAGTCTGCGAAGGGAACCGCACCGCTCGCACGTTGAATTGTACTCTGTCCCTCTGGGATAATCCTACCCCGCGAACCAACAAAGTGGATGCGCGGGGACGTTGGCCCGTTGCCTGCCAACTTGACAAGACCATCGGACGGAATCAAGCTTCAGGGCGATTAGACAGGTTTGCAATGTGTTTTTGCTTTGAGCGAGCAAAAATGATCGACTTGATTAAAACGCGGATGCTCCCATTCGAAGGATTTTCCACGCGAATGACTCTCGGCAGTCTGGAAGCTGGGCTCATGAAAATATTGTGGGAGCGCGGAGAATGCAGCGTGCGACAAGTGTTCGCAGATCTTGAGCGCCCGCTGGCTTACACGACGGTTATGACGACTCTCGAGCGCCTGTTCAAAAAAGGCTTGCTTGAGCGGCGGAAATCGGGACGCGCATTTTTTTACACTCCGCGGCTTACGCGCCTGGAGTGGGAGCGTCGAAGGGCCGAGATGCTGGTGTCGACGTTCCTTTCGGGGCCTGATCCATCGCGCGAATTGCTGGTTTCGTGCCTTCTGGATGAGGTGGAAAAGTATGACGAGCCGTTGCTCGGCGAGCTCGAGATCAAAATTCGGGAGCGGCGCAAAGAGCTTTCGCGGAGGGAGAAGCCATGAGCCTTCCGTATGTTCTGCGGCTGCTGTGTATTAGTTTTTCGGCATTTTATTTGATTCATGCGGTGGCCGCCGCGGGGGTGGGCGCGGTGGCGCCAATGGTGATCCGGTCGGCGGGAGGAATGAGGGCAGGATCTGCCGCGCGATTATTGTTCGCGATGCGGATGATACCTGTGGGAGTGGCGGGATTCGTGGTGGTCGGGCTATGCGTGCCGAGTTACCTATGGCTTGAGCCGCGCGCGGGTGTGGAGCAAGTCGGATGGGTCTGCATCGGCCTGGCGCTGCTCGGATCGTCGATGTGCCTCAGAGCCGGCGGCCGAATGGGTAGGGCCGGTCTGGGGTCGCTTCGATTCGGAAGGTTTTGCGCGAGGAACGGGCGCGTGGCGAGGATCGGGGGCCAGATGGTTCCGGTGACGGTCGTCGAATTGAAGTTTCCCTTGCTTGCGGTTGTGGGGATGATTCGCCGCAGGCTGGTTGTTTCCAATGCGGTGCTGCAGGCGCTTTCGGAGGAGGAACTCGACACTGCTTTGCAACACGAACACGCGCATTGGATCTGGGGCGACAATTTCAAGCGCTTGCTTTTTCTTGCCACTCCCCGGGGGTTCTTCCTTTCCCGTGGATTGGAAGCGATGGAGCGCGAGTGGGCGAAGTCTGTCGAATGGGCGGCCGACGATTATGCGGCGCAGGGCGAGCCGGAACGGGCGGTTACACTGGCCGCGGCATTGGTGCGGGTAGCCCGCATGGGGTCGGGAGCACCCGACGGCGTCGTTCTATCGCAGTTTGCGGATAGCGAAAATCTTTCTGTGCGGGTGGAGAGATTGCTTCAAGTCACGCCCGAGCGGGTGACGGCTCACTCGAGGATGAGTGCGAAGGTTGCCGCCGTGGCGGCGCTGGGGGCTTGTTTAGGTGCAGTGCTGATGATGATTCCGGGGACGCTCATCGCAGTGCATGCTCTGCTCGAGCGGCTGATTGATTAGCGCTCTGCTGAGACGCCCACCCCGAGTGAAATACGACCGCTAGTAGTAGTTTCCCACCTTCGATAAGCTCCTGCGGACTATGAAAACCCTTTCAGTGGTGTCACGTTGCAGCGTCCTATTTTTTGCGGTTCTATCATTCACCTCGATTTCCCGCGCGCAGGATTTTCGCGGGAGCCTCGTCGGGAGCGTCGAGGATTCGAGCGGCGCGCGGATTGCGTCGGCAAAGATAGTGGTGAGGATGGCCGGCTCGCCTATCGAACGCGAGACTTCTTCCGGCGCGAGCGGAGAATTCCGGCTTGATAAACTCGAGCCCGGGACTTACCACGTGACCGCGAATGCGCAAGGATTCGCGGAAGCGATTGCGGATGTGGAGGTGGTGGTCAGCTCGACGCGCGAGCTTACCGTAACGATGAGGCCTGCAAGTTTGGCGCAGAGTGTGAGCGTGAAGGGCGAGGCTTCGTCCATCACTACTCAGCCTCTCGATACCACGAGCGCCGTGCACGGCGGGGCGGTGACGGCGCAGGACCTGCAGACCATTCCGCTGGCGAACCGCAGCTTTGCGAATATCGCTTACTTGATACCCGGTACAGAACCGGTGGAGCCCTCCGATCCCACGAAGGCGCGCATCACTGCGGTTTCGACGGGAGGGAGTTCGGGACTCAACAACGTCCTTTCCGTGGATGGCGGCGACGACTCCGACGATTTCATTGGCGGGTTCCTGCAGAATTTTTCTCCCGACGTGATTCAGGAGTTTGCGGTGCGCACGGCTGGCGAAGATGCGGACACAGGGCGCACGACAGCAGCATCCGTGGTAATCACGACGAAGCGCGGCAGTGATGACTGGCATGGAACCGGCGCGTTCTACGAACGCGCGGCGTCATTAAATGCGAGGTATCCCATCGAGAACCCCGCGCCCAACCCGAAGCAGCCGTTTTCGAAGCAGAATTATATCGGGACCGTCGGCGGCCCGATTCTGCCGGGCAAGCTTTGGTTTTTTTCTTCGCTGGAATACGTGCACGAGGATGCGAGCATCGCGTACAGTCCCACGAGCACCGAGCAATTTCAGGCGCTGGCGTCGCTGGCGGAGCAGGGGCTGATTCCGAGCGTTACGACGATCAATGTGCCGAATTCGACTCCGATTCCATTCCGCGATTATCTGGCGACGACGAGGCTCGATTGGGCGGAGTCTTCGCGTTCGCAATGGTTCTTGCGCGGGGCGGTGGACAACTACACGACGCAGAACGCACTTGTGGAGCAGGCCACCTTGCCTTCGACGGGCGCGACATGGCGATCGAATTATTTGAGCCTGGTGATCGGCGAACAATTCACTTTCAGTCCGACCTGGCAGGGAGCCTTCACGTTTGACGCGAGCGGACTGCACCTGACGGAGAAGCGGAATTCGGATTTGGGTTTTGCATTGGCGTTCCCGTTTAGCTCAACTTCTCAAACGATTTCAGGGTTTGAGACATTTGGCGACCAGCAGTTTGTGACGGCGATCACAGCGTTCCCCATCGTGCGCAATCAGGAAAAATATCAGTTCCGCTACGACGTGAGCCACACGATGGGGAAGCACGCGCCACGATTTGGGATCGATTTTATTCACGAACCGGTGCTCAGCGGGGCGCTGCCGGGGACAGCGGAGAGTTTGTTCACGTTTCCGAATGACCCGACCTACTACGCGGACAACACGGCGGAATTTGCGGCTATTACGGGATGCAATCCGTCGCTACCGGAAAATCAGCCGCCAAACCCCGGATGCCCAGACGCGACCTTCACCCCCGCGAGCAACGGCAGCTTTGGACAAAACGTGCAAAGGCTGGGAGTATACGCGCAGGACTCCTGGCGCGTGACGCCGCGATTCGTGGTGAATTATGGATTGCGCTATGACACAACATTCGGGCTCTTCACCGCGTCGGGTCAAACGCAATTGGAAAATCCGGCGTTCTTGACGCTGCAGGCGTTGCAAATTCCGCTGTTGAGCGGTGCGCCGCATGATTACCGGCACGCGTTCGCTCCGCGACTTGGCATCGCCTATTCGTTGGGAGAATCGGCGAGCACCGTGATTCGCGCGGGGTTTGGGCTTTACTTCAACGATCTTGCACAGAATGGATGGGTGCCCGCGTTGCAGGCCGTGAATGCGCCTCCGGTGCCATGCGCGATTACCCCCGGATCTTCTTCCGGAGTGTTGCTCGAGGAATCCGCGGACTGCCTCCCGGGGGGTGCGCAAGGAGCGGTGATCGGTCCGAATTACAAAACGCCATACGCGGTGCACGCTACTGCTGGTGTGGAGCACTCGTTCAACAAAAACTGGATAGTCAGCGCCGACTATACGCACGAGGAAGGGAACCACAGCTTCAGTCGATACCAATACACGGGCGGATACACACTATTTACACCGCTCTTTTCAGCATCGGATTTTGCGGACCAATCGGCGGTGGTGCCGAACGTTGCCGTCTATCGCTCGGACAACCGCTCGAGTTACAACGCGCTGATGCTCCATTTGCAGGGTAACGTGACCCAACGATTTAGTTTAATCGCGAACTACACGCTCTCGCGCGCGAGCACGTGGGGGTGCGTGCTGGGCGAACTTTTTGATTATGTCGACGGCGTCTGCGACCCCCTCCACCCGTTTGGGCCGGGCGATTACGGGCCGTCGGGTGAGGACGTGACTCACCGCTTCGTAATCGCGGGAATATTTCATGCGCCGGCGGGATTTGAGCTTTCGCTGCTAGGGCAGGCGGAAAGCGGGCGGCCGATCACGCTCACAACTCCGGTGGACGTGAACGGGTTTGGCGATCCAACCGATGACCGCGCGGTGGTGAATGGCGTGCAGACGTCGCTCGACGAACTTCGGGGGACGCCTTACATTCAATTTGATTTGCGCGTGACGCGGCCAATCAAGTTTGGCGAGCGTTATGAGCTGCTGCCCTTTGTGGAATTTTTCAATATTTTCAACCGCAACAATCCGGGCGCGAATTACGTGACGGACATTTCCGCCATGCCGACCCCTGTAAACAACTTGTACAACGCGACGGCTTTCTGCTTGAACGCGAATTGTTCGCAGTTGCAGCCGATCACGAGCCTGAGCCAATTGCGTGTTCCTGCGGGCGCTTTGGGGGATTTCTTCGGACCTGGAACCACGGTGGGCATTCCTTTTGCGGCACAGATTGGAGTGAGGCTTACGTTTTAGCTGGTATTGCGGCGTTCTGCGCAGCAAGACTCCGGAAAGAGCCAGGCAGGTACGATTCCGCTAGAATGGGGCGTTGAGTACGAGGTGCCCTTGGCGGAGCGTCGAAATAAGTGGCTTGTGATTCTTGTTGTTCTTCTGGCGCTCGCGTTAATTCTTCACCGCCTGATCCAGGCGATACGCGGATAGGCTGAGCCTTGCGGCCTCCAGACGCCCAAAGAATTAGCCACGGAGCGTGCCAGCGGGGAAGCGTTCCCTATCGCCTGCCGCCGGAAGGGCTGGAGCGTTCGGGCTTGAAGGACTGCCATTCGCGGATTTGTTCGGAGACTTCAGCCTTCTCGCGTTCTGTGGTGGCTGCTTCCCAACGGCGGCGAAGCTCCTCGAGCTTGGCTTCCACAAATCCGGCGCGGCCGGTTTTCTTTTCTGGTTTGTCGCGATTACCGAATCCCATGTTCAGATTGCTCCTCTTTAGGGTCCAGGGACCGCTCTCGCGATCCCTCGGTCGTCAGGCGTGCATTTGACTCCCCTATTGTACTATGGCGCGGCGTTTTGGCCCCTATCGCAGCCTAATACCGCCAACTGGTTACGTCCGCGCCTGCAGGAGCGGTTTTCAGCATCTGCTCTTCGGAGGCTTTCAGGACGCGCTGTGTGAAGGTGAGACCTCCGTCGCGCGTCGTGGAGCCTGGCGGGCCGGTGTAGCAGTGCGGTTGGTCGACTCCATAGTCGAAATCGGCGGCGTAGTGCGGATTCGCGGTCGCTTCCATCGCGGCCTGCATCAGGTGGACGGCATGGTCCAGATAAAAAGTGTCCGCGGTGCCGACCTGGACGTGAAGTTTGCCCACGAGCTTCGGGCCGAGCGTTTTCCAGTCGCGCTGGAGGATGGCGGTCAGGTCGTAATGTTCCTTCCAATATGCCGCGACGTCCTTGTTGATCACACCCGTTAGCTGATTCCAGATTTCGGCGGGATAGCCGTCTGGGCCTACAGGACTGAAGACGGCCTGCCAGATGTCCCACTGCTCGCCGGAGCGGCCGTGCGTGCCGAGGACGTCCTCCCAGCGATTTGTGCCCTCTGTGGTTGCGAGAATCAGGCCGGGAGGCGTTCGCATTTCGCCTTGTGCGATTTTTCCCCACGGGCCGATGGTCCAGAAAGCGTTCTCATCGTCGTAAATGTTTACAGACTGGTAGGCGTGGAAATCCACAGGATCAGGGCAGGCTCCCCAGGCGCCGTTGAAATCGTCAGGATAAAAGATTTGGGTGGCAAGGGTTTCCCACCCGCCGGTTGAGCCTCCATAGACCGCGCGCGCCCATCCTTCGCCGATCCCGCGAAATTTTTTCTCGATGTACGGGATTAGCTCACGATTGATGGCTTCGCCATAAGGGCCCACGTTCGCGGAATCGACAGCGTAGGAGTCGTCATAGTAAGGATTCGCGTGCTGGATGATGAGGAGCAGCATATGCGGCAGTTTTCCGGTGCTCCAGTCTTGATAGAACTGGTACATCGTTTGTGCGCGCTCGAGCCGGAAGCCCGTCATGTCTGAGGATGGCGGCGAGGTGCGAAAGCCGCCGAAATCGCGCTCGAAGTGCCCCTGATTGACGAGGAGCGGGTAGTGAGCATTGGGATGCGAGTCCCAGCCTTCGGGGACCACAACGATTGCGCCGAGGTACATGGGATGTCCCCAAAATTTCGTGAGCACTTCGCTTTGAATGCGGATGTGCTTCACCCATTCGGTATCCTTCGGCGGCTCGATGGGCGGGACAATTTTGGTGAGATGGATTTGAATTGTCGTTTGTGCCGCTGGATCAACATGAACGCGTTCGGGAACGCTGTAGAAATTCCCGGGCTTGCTGTTCCAGTGCTGGCCTTCGCCTTCGTCCATGGGGAGCTTGACTGTGTGGCCGTCAGAGCGCTTGAAGGTGGTGTATTTGTTGAGGACGCCCTGCACCCAATAATCGCCGGCGGGCAAATCGCGGAAGTTGGCGGTGGGGTAGCCCAGGGCATCCTCGGCGATGATGGCGCTTTGATCGGGCGCAAGGCCGTTTACGTCCATGCCGAAAACTTGCTGGGATTTAACTTCCTCTTCGAGAATTTGATCGCGCGGCTCGGGGTCGTTGGTCGTGGAAATGACGACATAGACGCGTCCATCGAGTGGAGTGGCGCTGAGGTCAGAGCCGAAGGAGATGGCGAAGCGGGGCTGCGCGGCGGCCGCGGCTTGCTGCGCTTGCAGAGTTGCCGGGTAAATTGCGACGCTTGCCACGAAGAGCGCTAGGCACGCGAGCGCGCGGGGAGCGAATTTGTGAAATGGAGTGACGAACGAGTCGCGCTTCGAAGCGTGTGAAAGACCATGCATTGAAATTTTCCTCCGGGGGATCGGCATCACGTTTAATGAGCCGCGTAATTGTAGACGAGTCTCCGGCGGATGTCTCCGGCAAGCTTACAGGGAGGGCTTGGTTGCGCAGGATAGCGCCTGTCGCCGGAATTGTGCGGTACTTGATTTTGTTGTAACCTCGGGCATCTTGGCTGAAGCCGAAATTGAAAAGGTTATGAGAGCCACGAAGCTCTGGTGGATTTTTGCTCTCCTGGCTTTTCCGGTTTTGGCGGCGGGGCAAGGCGCTCAAACTCCCGAGAGTTTTCACGCTGAGATCCTGAGAACTTACGATTTCCAGCCGCACGCACTTGATCAAGCCCAGATAGCCAAGAAATCGGATCTCCTGGATCAATTTTGGGCCAATGCAAAGGCGCAGCGCGGAATTTACGTGCCCGGCCTGCGGCGGGAGCTCGCGGATTTCAGCAACCCGCCCTTTTTCCTCTTTGACGGCAGCCACCTTCTGATGAACCTTTCCGACGAGCCTGCCGACCGAAAAATCATTCTTGCCGCGATTGCCCATTGCGATCTGAGAGATGTCCAGCAGAAGGACTACTTTTTACTGGTTCACCGAATGGCGGCGCTGGGGGAGGACACAACCGCGGCTGCATTCCACATCCTGGAAGATCCCGATTTCCAGGTGATTATTCCCGAGCACGCTTTAACTCTGAGTCAAAACTACTGCCTGATTTATATGCTGCTACCCACGAATCAAGATTTCTGGATTCGGCCGGCCATCATGCGTCTGCATGATGCGAAAGACATGGCCGCGCAGAAGAGTCTGCTGCTGCTCCTTTGGTACGCGCAAACCTCCGAGGCAGACAAAGCAATTGGCGAATTTTTAGCTGTATCGGATAAACAGAGTGACTCCAGGAAGTACGCCAGCGAACTGATTCATCGCAAGGAAGGCATCGATGATGCCGACCCGGCTGCTGTGAGCGCCGCGACCGAGGATTCGTTGCGGACGCAAAGGCGGGAGCGAATGAAAGCGGTGAGTGACGAAGCCCTTGACGATCTCGATGTTTACACCGCGAAGATCATCGTAAAGCGCAACGCGGGCTCGAAGGTCACTCCGAAGAGTTGACGCTTTTTCTTATTTGAAGCCGATTTTCATTTTGCGCGGAATTTTAGTATATATATGTGTTCGGAATGGCGCGGCAGCCCTGCCGTCCTAATATAACTGCGATGCAAGCTTGGGAGGGACGCATTGATAGAAGTGGAAAATTTAACGAAGTCCTACGGCGCGGTGACGGCCGTGGACCATATTTCCTTCACGGTCAACAAAGGTGAAATCCTAGGCTTTCTGGGCCCCAATGGCGCCGGGAAGACCACAACGATGCGGATTTTGACGGGCTTCATGCCTGCGACATCCGGCACTGCGCGCGTAGGCGGATTTGACGTTACCAACGAATCGCTCGAGGTTCGCCGGCGGATCGGCTACCTGCCTGAGGCGCCGCCCGTCTATCCGGATATGTCGGTCGAGTCATATCTGGATTTCGTCGCGCGCATCAAGAACGTGCCATCGGACCGGCGCGCCGACCGCATCACCGACGCGCTGCAAAAGACGAGCCTCGTGGACAAACGCCACGAGCTGATCAAGCGGCTTTCACGCGGCTACAAGCAGCGTGTGGGAATCGCGCAGGCGCTGGTTCACGATCCGGACGTGATTATTCTGGATGAGCCGACCGTTGGGCTCGACCCAAAGCAAATCATCGAAGTGCGGAACCTGATCAAAGGGCTCGCCGGAAGCCACACGATTATTCTTTCCACGCACATCCTTCCTGAGGTCAGCATGACGTGCGACCGCGTGGTGATCATCAACAAGGGCAAAGTGGCTGCGGTGGATACGCCGCAGAATTTGACCTCGCAGCTCAAAGGCGGGCAAAAAATCCGCGTCGAAGCACAGGCGCCGGATAAGGCGCTGCAGGATCTTCTCGAAAAAATTCCAGGGGTTCACCGCGCGGTGGTCGAGGCGGCGCATGCGGGCGGGCTCTCCGTTGCGACGGTAGAAGCGGCGCCGGGGCAAGACCTCCGCAGCCAAATTGCCGCGCAAGTTGTAGGGAAGGGCTGGCCGCTATGCGAACTCCGCGGCATGAGCCTGAGCCTGGAAGATATCTTCCTCGAACTCACCACGGAAGACGCGGCCCACGAACAGCCGGCCAATTAAGGAGTAAAGGAAAACGATGCGAAGCTTTTATGCGATTTATCGCAAGGAAATGGGCCACTATTTCGTTTCGCCGGTCGCCTACGTGGTGATTGCGGCGTTCGTGCTCATTACGGCGGTCCTGTTTTCCGTGGACCTGAATTATGAGATGACGCAAGCGATGCGGCAGCAGATGCAGGGGATGCAGTATGGAATGCCCACGAACGTTGATGTCCCCAGCGCGGTGCTGCGCGAGTTTTTCGGGCTGTTCTCCACGCTGGTGCTCTTCCTGGCGCCGATGATGACGATGGGCGTGTTTGCGGACGAACGCAAACGCGGCACCATGGAATTGCTGATGACGTCGCCGATTTCGGAGACGCAAATCGTCCTGGGGAAATTTTTCGCTTCGCTCACGCTGTTTGCCATCATGCTGGCTCCGACCCTCGTTTACGTGATTTTCCTGTTTGCCCACAGTGACCCGGCGCCGCCATGGAAAATTTTGGCCGGTGGATACGCGGGGATTCTGTTGTTGGGAGGCTCACTGCTGGCGCTTGGATCGTTTGTCTCCTCGCTCACTGAAAATCAAATCATTGCGGCCGTTCTTACGTTCCTGGCGATTTTGTTGATCTGGCTACTGAATATCGGGCAGAGCTTGAGTGGCTGGGTGGGGTCAACGCTCGCGTATTTATCGCTCATCAGCCATTACGAGGACTTCACACGCGGAATCGTGGATACGTCCAGCCTGATTTATTACTTCAGTTTCATGGCGCTTTTCATTTTCTTAACCGTGCGCTCGGTAGATTCGATGCGCTGGCGGCGGGCCTAATTTCAGGTTGATACCCGCATTTCTTGGGAGGAATTAATAGGATGAAGTGGAATCGGCAGCAATGGGGGGAAACGATCGGCAGCATCGGCGCGGCAGCGCTGGTTGGGGGGTACATCCGCTACACGGTGGCGGCGGAGATGTTGCTCTCGACGAAAATAATTCTCATTGCCGGCGGCGTGTTGCTTGTCGCCGGAATCGTGTTGGGTTTTGGTGGACTTATAGCGTTTTTCTCGCGGCGGTCGTCGCAGCTTGGCACGAACACTTCCATTCTCACTGTAGCCGTGATCGCCATACTTGCGGTGGCGAATTACCTGGGCGCGCAGCATCACAAACGATTTGACCTGACGAGCGAGAAGCTCTATTCGCTTTCCGACCAGACCGATAAAATTGTGCGCGGGCTGAAGGAAGATGTGAATGTGGTCCGCTTTGACAAGGTCCCCGATTCGCGAATCGACGACTTGATGAAGGAATACAAGAACCTTAGCCCCCATTTCAAATATCAGAGTGTGGACCCGCAGGAAAAACCGGAGATGGCCCAGGAGTATGGTGCGAAGCGGATGGGCGACGTCGTCGTGGCGTACGGCACGCGGAAGGAACCGATCGAATCGAGCGCGGGCGGGGATGTCTCCGAGCAGGATATTACCGGCGCTTTATTGAAATTGACGACGGCGAAGCAGAAGTCCGTTTGCTTCGTTACGGGACATGGCGAGAAATCACTCGACGAAACGGGTCCGCACGGCTATTCCGAAGCAAATAATGGAATGAAGAAGGAGCAGCTTAAGACGGAGTCCATCAATCTGGTTTCTTCGAATGAAGTGCCGGCGGAGTGCAGCGTCCTGGTGATTGCTGGTCCGATGCAGGCTTACTTCCCACAAGAGGTGGCCGAGGTTACGAAATATCTCGATGCGGGCGGGAAGGCGTTGATCGAAGTTGATCCAGTCACCGAAGATCGCCAGGCCGAGTCCGGTCTCGATCCGATTTTTCAGGCATGGAATATCAACGTAGGCAAGAATGTGGTGATTGACGCGAGTGGCATGGGGCGGCTTTTTGGCGCGGGGCCGCAGATTCCGCTTGTGGTGGATTACGGCTCGAGCCCGATTACGAAAAACCTCAGCCGCGCGACCATGACTTTTTTCCCGCTGGCACGAACCGTGGCGCAGGCGGATAAATCGAAGACCGACCCTGAAATCGTGGAAATTCTAAAGA
>Ga0308309_10000715_pt1 | contig 20518 bp, 9 predicted proteins | sample HubBroMetageWFT5_FD_192491 | JGI IMG/M metagenome (GOLD analysis project Ga0308309, IMG submission 192491) | Warmed and freeze-thawed soil microbial communities from the Hubbard Brook experimental Forest, New Hampshire - Hubbard Brook CCASE Soil... | ecosystem: Environmental > Terrestrial > Soil...
AGGAACGCGCGTTGTTCGCCACGTTTCTGCTGACCGGTTTCCGCGAGCAGGAAGTGATGTTCCTGCGCTGGAGCGACGTGAACTTCGAGTTGCGGACTGTGCGGGTGACCTCGAAGCCGGAACTGGGATTCTACCCGAAGCGATGGGAAGATCGTGAGATTCCGGCCCCGGTCGAACTCATCGACGAGCTTCGGAAGCATACGCATCGCCCGAACTGCCAATTTGTGTTCCCATCCCCTACCGGAAACCGCGAACAGCACATGCTCGACCACTGCAAATCTATCGCCAAGCGCGCCAAACTCGACCCGACAAAGTTTGATCTGAAGACATTTCGTTCGACTTATGCAACGGGAATGCTGCGCAGGGGATTCGACGTACGGACCGTGCAGCACTGGATGGGCCACAAGTCCCTGGAGACCACGATGCACTATCTGGGCCACTGATGTTCACGACGCGTTGGACTTGGTGACAATTCCGTCCGTCGGGAAGGCCGCCCCGGCGCCGCGAAAGGCTCCGGCGCGCGAGACGGGCCAATCTCGAAAAGGACGGACTGCACAGTTGGCTGCCGAGGTGCGCAGAGCTGAGAGAGTTGTGCCTTGAGATAATGAGCTGAAGGGCGTCGCCACGCGGATCACATTGGAACTGCCGGAAGACATCGCACAAGGACTCGGGTCCAGGTGGAAGGACCTGCCTCGTGCCGCGCTGGAAAGCCTCGTACTTGAGGCATACCGGTCCCACGCTCTTACGGCCGCTCAGCTTCGCAGATTGCTCGGTTTCGGAACTCGCTTGCAACTGGACGACTTTTTAAAGGAGCACGAAGTCTACGACTTCGCCGTGGAGGATTTTAAGCAGGATTGCGAAACGCTCCGTCAGCTTCGGACGAGGGAAGCTTAGCCCTGGTCGGCCCGCGTGCGTGGTTCGTGACGAAGGAGAATCCAATACGGTTGATCGGCGATTCTCTGACCGATCATTGGCGGGTAATCGGAGTTTGCCGGGCAAGACAGCTGATATGGGGGTGATTGGTCGGCTATTCCTCCGATTCGCGAGTCCGCAAGCGAGAGGTTCAGGACGCACTGGCCCAACGTATCTATGAATTTGCAGCGTTCGAACTCGATCCTCGCAGCAGCAACTGTATGAGCGGATCGCCTGGTCGACACACAGGTGGTCCCACCGATCGCGGCGTAGATCCAACCCGTATTCGCCGCCATCCAGTGCTCTCTTTAAGTTACTGAAACCGCGACGGCAAGGATTCGCCGTCTTCGCAGGAATCTCGCCGTTTGTACAAAACATGTACACGGATTTGGCCAAAGTTCAGTGTTGCCGAAGGGTCAGGGATGCAGTTGGCAAGACTCGCCAACAACGTCGCCTTTATGGCACGCATATTGGCTCTGACTGCCTGGACCGGTCACTCGGCCTCTCATCTGGGACGGCTTGTTCCACACCGTCACGACGGCAGCCTGCGATCGCTACGCTCCTGGCCTGGTTACCTCTTCGCTGGTATACATCCCCATCTCCTTGCTCATCGCCTCGGCCGCTTTGCGGACCGGGCCCTGAGCGTAAGGGCGTTCTTCCGCCCTCTGGACTTCATCATCTGGCACAGCTTGTTCCACTTCGCCGATTTGAAGCGCGCGGGGTTCACGCTGAGCAAGCATTTAGAGCACTAAATCGCTCTCATAACGGGCTTAGCACTGCCACGAATCGCCGGCCTGGGTTGCGGCTCAGCGACGTGTTTACGACCTGAAGCGCGCCGTAATGCGGTTGTACCGATCGTCGCACGTTGATCACAGTCGTCGCACGTGGATCATAGGATGCGCTTCGCTAGTCAGTTTCCTGCCAGAATGGATATCTGGCTCCATGCAGCCCTGGCGACGAAGACGATCTCAATGGCAGCACTTTCCGAGTACGTGTTGGAGCCAATCCGCGACGGCGCGGAATTTTCGCTTTATCGCGCCCGGCAGCGCGGCAACGACATTCCCCTTCTGGTCGTGGCTCCTACGGCGGAACAACCGTCTCCCCAGAGTCTGCGGCGCCTTGAACACGAATACTCGCTCGCAGCCGAACTCGATACTTCTTGGGCGGCCAAGCCTATCGCGCTCACCCGACACCAAGGACGGACGATCCTTGTAATCGAGGACCCCGGCTGCGAGCCGCTGGACTGCATCCTAGGCCGGGACGTTCTTGAGCAGACCAAAGTGCAGCCCCTCGACGTGGCTCGCTTTCTACGCCTCGCGATTGGCATGGCAACGGCGCTCGGCCACGTCCATCAGCGTGGTCTGATCCATAAAGACGTCAAGCCCGAAAACGTGCTCGTCGCGTTGGAACCAGGCGACGGCGCATGTCATATCTGGCTCACCGGCTTTGGCATCGCGTCCCGGCTACCCCGCGAGCGCCAAGCGCCGTCGCCGCCGGAATTCATTGCCGGCACCCTTGCCTACATGTCCCCGGAACAGACCGGGCGCATGAATCGATCGATGGATACGCGCAGCGATCTCTACTCTTTGGGCGTCACCTTGTACCAGATGCTTACGGGCGTGCTCCCATTTGTTGCAGTGGACCCTTTGGAGTGGGTCCACTGCCACATCGCACGTCAGCCGGTAGCGCCTGCGGATCGCCGCGAGGTTCCCGAGCCGCTGTCCTCCATCATCATGAGGCTCCTTGCCAAGAACGCGGAAGACCGGTACCAGACCGCCGCGGGACTGGCAGCCGATCTTCGGCGGTGCCTGGCGCAGTGGCAGTCGCTCGGTCGGATCGATTCATTCCCTCTGGGTGCAGACGACTTGTCCGACCGGTTGCTGATACCGGAGAAACTGTACGGCCGGGAGCGGGAAGTTGATACTCTGCTTAAGGCGTTCGATCGTGTCGTCGCCGGTGGAAGGCCCGAGCTCGTTCTGGTCTCCGGATATTCTGGCGTCGGCAAATCCGCTGTTGTCAGTGAGCTTCACAAATCTCTGGTTCCGCCCCGTAGCTTATTCGCATCCGGCAAGTTCGATCAGTACAAGCGCGACATTCCGTATGCCACGATAGCTCAGGCCTTTCAGGGCCTTATCCGCCCACTTCTGAGCAGGCCTGAAGCCGAACTGAGCAAATGGCAGGACGATCTTCGTCAGGCGTTAAGTCCGAATGGATCCCTGCTTGTGGATCTCGTTCCGGAATTGAAACTAATCTTAGGAGAACAGCCGCCGGTTGCCCCTTTACCGCCTCAAGAGGCGCAAACTCGCGCGCACCTGGCATTCCGACAATTTCTTAGTGTTTTTGCGCGCCCTGAGCATCCGCTGGCGCTGTTTCTCGACGATCTGCAGTGGCTGGACGCGGCGACACTCGATTTTTTGGAGGCTTTGCTGGTCCAGGAAGATCTGGCGCACCTGCTGGTGGTCGGCGCTTATCGAGACAATGAGGTCGGCCCTGCGCACCCGCTGATGCGCAGGCTGGCGGCAATCAATGAAGCCGGCGCCGCGGTGCACGAGATCCGTCTGACGCCGCTGGGCTCCGGCGACCTGGCGCACCTGGTTGCAGACGTCTTTCACTGCGATTCGCTACCTGCGACATCGCTTGCGCAACTCATACAACAGAAGACCGCCGGCAACCCCTTTTTTACCGTTCAGTTTATCCATGCACTGGTTGAAGAGGGGCTGATTACTTTCGAGCACGGAGTTGCCCGATGGCGCTGGGATCTTGATGCCATTCGCGTTAAGGGTTATACCGACAACGTTGTGGACCTCATGGTCGCCAAGCTGAACCGACTACCGGCCACGACTCAAAAGGCGCTCCAGCAACTTGCCTCCATCGGAAACACCGCCGAAGCCAACACACTTTCGGATGTTCTTGAGATGTCAGAACAAGAGGCCGAAGCGCAACTATGGGAAGCTCTCCACCTGGACCTGATTGTCCGGTCGGAGGACTCCTACCGGTTCGCACACGACCGCGTTCAGGAAGCGGCCTATTCGCTCATTGCGGAAGAAGCGCGCGGCGAGGCTCATCTGCGAATCGGGAGGTTGCTTCACACGCACATTCCCCCTGAAAAGCGCGAGGAGGCCATATTCGAGATCGTCAATCAGTATAACCGTGGAGCCGGTCTCATCACTTCAGAAAATGAGCGCTTCCAGGTGGCTGAGCTCAACCTTGTCGCTGGTAAGCGTGCCAAGGCTTCCACAGCCAATGCCTCAGCTCTGAAATATTTCATCGCCGGCGAAGCGCTTTTGACGGACGCTGCCTGGGAGCGACGCCACGGTCTCATTTTCCAGCTGGAATTGCAGCGGGCCGAATGCGAGTTCCTGACTGGAGATGTGACCACCGCGGCCGAGCGCATGGAAATGCTTCGAGCGCGTGCCTCAAATAATGTCGAACTCGCGATGGCTGCGTGCCTGAGTGTGGATGTCTGCATGACGCTCGGACAGATCGACCGTGCCGTCGGCATCGGCCTCGACTACCTGCGCCATCTCGCTATCGAATGGCTCCTCCATCCTACGGAGGAACAAGTACGAAGCGAATACCAGAGTATCTGGTCCCAGCTCGGAAATCGCGAGATCGAGGATGTCGTTGACTTCCCCCTGATGCGCGACCCGGCGTCTATCGCGACTCTGGATGTTCTAACCAGGCTTGTGCCTCCTGCGATGTTTACGGATGCGAATCTTTATGCCCTGGTCGTCTGCAGGGCGGCTGGTCTCAGCATTGAGCACGGTAACAGCGACGCTTCATGCGCCAGCTATGCCTGGCTCGGCCTTATAATGGGGCCCAGGTTCGGTGATTACAAGAATGCATTTCGATTCGGTCGGCTCGGCTATGATCTGACGGAAAAGCGTGGCCTGAAACGCTTTCAGGCTGCGACCTCTGCCGTGTTCGCAGCCGGCATCATGCCATGGATGAAACATCTCCCGGATTGCTCTAATGTGATGCGCCAGGCCTTTGAGATTGCAAACGAAATCGGCGATCTCACATATGCAGCCTACAGCAGTGCCAACTTGAACACCCTTCTTATCGCGATGGGACGTCCGCTCGTTGAGGTGCAAAATGAAGCCGAGAGTAGTCTTGCCTTTGCGCGCAAGTCGAAGTTCGGTTTCGCCATCGACCTGATCATTCCGCAGATCGGTCTTATCGGAATGCTCAGGGGCCTGACGCCAAAATTCGGCTCCCTTGACCATGCGGAGTTCGAGGAGGAACGGTTCGAGCGTGATCTGAACAGTCGTCCGCCGGTAGTCCACTTCTGGTACTGGACCCGGAAGTTGCAAGCGCGCCTCTACGCCGGCGATTTTACTTCGGCCATCGACGCCTCACTGAAAGCTCGGCCGCTGCTTGTGACCTCGCCAAATTTTGAGTGGGCAGAATATGAATTTTACAGCGCGCTCTCCCGTGCAGCGGTCTGCGAGTCTGCAACGGCGGGCCAAAGCCGAGAGCACTTTGATGCTCTCGAAGCACACTACAAACAGCTCCAAATGTGGGCGGAAAACTGCCCGGAGAATTTCGAAAACCGCGCCGCACTCGTGGGGGCAGAGATTGCGCGCATCGAGGGCCGAGAGCTGGACGCAGAGCGCCTTTACGAACAGGCCATCCGGGCGGCCCGCGCAAATGGCTTTGTCCACAACGAGGCGCTTTCCTGCGAGGTCGCCGCGCAGTTTTACGCGGCTCGCGGCTTCGAGACATTCGCCGACTCCTATCTCCGGAATGCGCGGAACTGTTATAACCGCTGGGGCGCCCACGGAAAAGTAAAGCAACTCGACGAACGGTACCCTCGCCTACGTGAGGGACGAACTCCCGCCCCTTCGGGCACGATTGAACCGCCAGTCGGACAATTGGACGTCGAGACTGTCGTGAAGGCGTCTCAGGCACTTTCGAGTGAGATCGTCCTGCCCGGACTGATCGAGAAGCTCGTCCGAATCGCGGTTGAAAATGCCGGAGCCGAGCGAGGCCTACTGATCCTCCTTCAGGACGGCGAGCCGCGGATCGAAGCAGAGGCTACCGGGACCGAGGTTGCGGTTCGCGAGACAACTGTCGCGCCATCTGATCTGCCCCAATCCGCACTGCATTACGTGATCCGGACGCAGGAGAACCTACTCCTGGATGATGCCTCGATCGATGAGGTGTATTCGAAGGACGAATATATCCGGGAGAAGTGTTCCAGGTCCATCCTCTGCCTGCCAATCGTCAAGCAGGGGAAGCTTGTCGGCGTACTTTATCTGGAGAATAACCTGACTCCGGGCGTCTTCACGCCGGACCGGGTTACCGTGCTGCAGTTGCTGGCTTCGCAAGCGGCGATTTCGCTCGAGAACGCGGGCCTTTATTCTGATCTGCAAAATAGCGAGGCTTTCCTTGCTCAGGGTCAGCGAATCAGCCAAACCGGCAGTTTGGGTTGGAGCGTTGCAAGCGGAAAGATCTACTGGTCGGACGAAACTTACAACATCATGGAACGCGATCGAGGGGCTAAGCCCACGTTCGATCTGGTTTTTCAGCTCATCCATCCCCAGGATCGGCTTTTCGTTCGGCTGGCCCTCGACGATGCCGACAAGGACAAGACGGATTTCGATGTGGAACATCGGCTTTTGATGCCGGATGGCAGAGTCAAATACGTCCACGTCATTGGCCGCGCCGCTAAGACAGGCAAGCTCGACTTTGTGGGGGCCATAACGGACATCACCGCCGCAAAGAAAGCGGAAGAGAAGATCCGCCAAAGCGAGAGGGAAGCCCGCCAACTTCTCGACTTGTCGCCGCTGCATATCGCCGAATTTGGGCCCCACGAAGCTCGCCTCTACTTGAACCTGGCGGCGCTGGATTATCTCGGCATTACTTTGGAGGAATGGCAGGACGCAGGCTTGCAAGAGGTGCTACATCCGCAGGACGCCGACGTGGCAAAGGAACTTCCCGGAAAATTCCAAAGCGGATCGCCGTTTGAGTACGAAGTGCGGCTCAGGAGAAAAGACGGACAGTATCGCTGGTTCCACTATCGCTTCAGTCCGGTGTCAGACCAGGAAGGGCGCATTACCCGGTGGTATGCCGCCGGGACCGATATCGACGATCGCAAGTCGGCCGAGCAACGGCTCCAGGAAGAGAATATAGTCCTGCGCGAAGAAATCGACAAAGCATCGATGTTCGAGGAGATCGTCGGCACTTCGGCTCCTCTGAAAAAGATGCTTTCCCGAATATCCAAGGTCGCGCCAACCGACTCCAGCGTTCTGATCACCGGCGAAACCGGCACTGGCAAAGAATTGGTGGCGCGCGCGATTCACCGGCGCTCACGAAGATCTTCATATCCATTTGTGAGTTTGAATTGTGCGGCGATCCCTCGTGACCTTATCGCATCTGAACTATTTGGCCATGAGTTGGGCGCATTTACCGGAGCCACGCAACGAAGACTGGGACGGTTCGAACTGGCAACGGGCGGCACTCTGTTCCTTGACGAAGTTGGTGAACTGCCCGCTGAGACTCAGATCACCCTTTTGCGCGTTCTGCAAGAACATGAATTTGAACGGATCGGAGGAGCAGGATCCATTCGGGTCGACGTCCGCGTGATCGCGGCGACCAATCGTGACCTGGAAGAAGCGATTCGCGCGGGTACCTTCCGGAGCGACTTATTCTACCGGTTGAATGTCTTTCCCATTGAAGTGCCGACGCTTCGGGAACGAAAAGAAGATATCCCGCTTCTTCTGCGGTACTTCCTGGATCGTTACGGGATGAAAGCGGGGAAGAGCTTCAAGACCGTGGACAAGCGGAGCCTCGATCTGCTTCAGTCCTATCCCTGGCCGGGCAACATCCGCGAATTGCAGAACGTGATCGAGAGATCCGTCATCGTAAGTGATGTGGGAGCTTTTTCTGTCGATGAGAGCTGGCTTTCCCGAAGACCGCCCACGACCGGGCTGGAAATCCGCCGGGACCCGTTCCGAACGCCACCCGCCGAAGAAAAGGCGACTATCGAGGCCGCCCTACGCGAATGCGGGGGACGCATATATGGCCCCGCGGGGGCCGCTGAAAAACTCGGGATTCCACGATCCACCCTCGAATCGAAGATCCGGACATTGAAGATCAACAAGAATCGCTTCAGAGGACCCCTCCAGCTTAGCTGACGCCTGTCCCGCGAAGTCGTTGTACAAATGTACAAACTTCACCAATTTGATGAAGTTCGACACTGCTGCTGGCCGCCAATTGGACTCTTTTCAATAGGTTACGACTGGCATTGGTCGTGCATGCCTCTGGGCTCAAAGCATGCTCAGAATTCGCAGGTCGTCCAACGGGGAAGTGGTCTTTGCGCTTAGCGGTCGAATCGACAGCGAGAACGTGACGGAGTTGGAGTCGTTGATCCGCGCGGAAGAAAAAGACCGGCGGATTGTCATCGACTTGAAAGGCGTCACTCTGGCTGGCGAAGATGGGATCATCTTCCTCGCCCAGTGTGAGGCGGGAAACATCACGCTCGTGAACTGCCTACCGTACATACGGGAGTGGATCACGAGACAAAACAATGGGAGCTAGCGCTTGCTGGCTTGATCAGACGAAAACGCGGAACACATCTCACATTCGTAAAGGAGCAGGCTATGACTACATTAGACTTGATCGGGTCCAGTCTGAAATTTCGGGCTGTGCTCGCAGACGTGGATAGAATTGCGCCGGTGGACTCCGCGGTCTTGATCCAGGGCGAAACGGGCACTGGGAAAGAAGTGATCGCGCGAGCCATTCATGAGGCTAGTCCCCGGCGTAACAACCGTTTTGTGGCCCTTAACTGCGCAGCGATTCCGAGCGAGTTGTTGGAGAGCGAACTATTTGGCCACGAAAGAGGCGCCTTCACCGGCGCGTTCACACAGACCAAGGGCCGATTTCAGATGGCGGATGGGGGCACGCTCTTTCTGGACGAAATAGGCGACATGCCGCTGGCACTTCAGCCCAAGCTATTACGCGTTCTGCAAGAGCGGGAGTTCGAGCGTTTGGGTAGCGCCCAGACCGTCCGGGTCAACGTGCGGGTGGTGGCGGCGACCAATCAGGATCTCGGGCAACTCGTGATCAAGAAGCTGTTTCGCGCGGACCTGTTTTACCGGTTGAACGTAATCCCAATCTGTCTGCCCCCCCTGCGGGAACGCGTTCAGGACATCCTCCCCCTAACGGAGTTCTTCGTAGCAAAATGTGCCGCCAGCCTAAACAAGCCGATCGCTTTGATTCCCGACGACGTGATGGCGGTCCTTCAGGCGCACGACTGGCCAGGCAATATTCGCGAACTACAGAATTTCATAGAGCGCGCGGTGCTCTTTTCGCCGGGGTCGGTGCTGCGGCTGCCGCTGGGCTTGACGCAGGCGGTGACGCAGCGCTCGGAGAGCGCTTCATCCACCCTTGCCGACGCCAATCGGGAGCATATCCTGGAAACACTGAACCAAACCAACTGGCTGATCGGAGGGCAGGACGGAGCGGCCAATCGGCTTGGATTGCCACGCACTACGCTGATTTACAAGATGCGGAAGCTTGGAATTGAAACACAGCGATCTTCGCGGGCGCGCCCCGTTCGCCAGTTGGCGGATGAACGGTGCCATGCCGCCGCGACATGTTGAGGAGACGCCGCGTTTCCGGACGCGTCGCGGGATGCGAGCGACCAGATATTTGTCCGAGATTGAGGGGAGCCATGACCAAAAACGAAACTGAGTTGACCATTAGTCTGGCCCAGGTCGCGAACAATTATCTGGGGACGCCTCCACGCGCGAAATGCGGACGGTTCCGACCTTGCATACTGTCGGCCGCGCTGGCAGTGCTCTTCTCGATCGCCGCGTGGTCGCAAACCCAGCTTGCGACGGTTTTCGGCACCATCGCCGACCCAACCGGCGCCGTCGTCCCGGGTGCCAGCGTAACGATTGTCAGCCAAGGCACTGGATTGAAACGGAGCACTCTTACTGACGCGGCCGGCCTGTACCGTTTCGCCGGCTTGCCAATTGGAAACTATTCTCTTCGTATGGAGAAAGCAGGATTCCAATCGCAAGTTCGCGAAGGAGTTGAGCTCACTTCGGCTTCCGAAGTGATAATAAATTCGCAACTCACAATAGGCGACCTTCAACAGCAAACGACCGTCAGCGCGAACGTTGCTGGGATCGATAACTCGACGTCGACCGTCGCAGGGGTACTTCCAGAGCAGAGCCTGGCGGAATTGCCTCTCGACAACCGCGATCTTCTTAGTGCGGTCACACTTGAGCCTGGGGTCGCTCCCAACACCAGCAGTTCTCCTTCATTGCTTTCTAACGGTAAGGACGCGCAAGTGGCGATCGACGGCGGACGTCCGAGTATGACAAACTTCCTGATCGACGGTATGGATGCGACCGATCCGGTCTGGGGCAATTCCCCCGCGGGCGCTTCCGGATTTTTCCTCGGTCTGAATGAGTTGGAGGAGGTCCGCGTTTTGACCCACACGTTCGACGCGGAGTACGGCGGGCACGGTGGCGCCGTAATCGCGATGACAACCAAGTCAGGAAGTAACCAATTTCACGGATCTTTGTGGGAATTGTATCGGGGTGCGTCGCTCGACGCTAAGAACTACTTCGATTTGGGCGCCAATCCGATCCCCCAGTTTGTCCGCAATCAGTTCGGTGCTGGAATCGGAGGGCCGCTGAAGCGTAATCGAACTTTCTTCTTTGCCAACTATGAGGGATTCCGTCAAGTACAGGCGTCCACGGCAATTGCCACGGTACCAGATGCACTCGCCCATCAAGGACTGCTGCCATCCGCGGGTAATCCGTCCGCTTGCACCAACGCCACCCCCAGCGGATGTGTCGCCATTCCGATGAATCGTTTGATACAACCGTTTCTCAGTGTGCTGCCTCCTTCGAACGGGCCGGACAATGGGGACGGAACCGGCGAACTGATCACCGCTAACAAAGGCACAACTCGTGAGGACCACGGTATGGTTCGCATCGACCAAAACCTTTCCAGCACCCATTCGCTATTCGCACGCTACACCGTAGATGACAGTTCGGCTCTGGTTCCCTATGTCGGGACGCCGCCTGGCACCTATGCACCGGGATTCCCGGTGTTTCACTCGGCGCGGAATCAGTATGGCACTCTTCAGGACCGCACGATATTCCGAAATGATTGGATCAATGAGTTGCGCTTCGGCATCAACCGGACAACTGCATCTTCTTCAATCGATAATACGCATCCGGGCCTGTCTACTTCTTTGCTTCCTGGCCAACCGTTCGGAATGATCGATATTACGGGTATGGGCCTCATCGGAAACAGCCCGGCATTTCCTTTAGGCGATTTTTCGACCGTTTATCAGGTTCAGGACCAACTGTCGCGCACCATTGGTCGTCACACCTTGAAATTCGGCGTGGAGTTTCGAAGGCTCCAAATCAACGGCGCGCTGGATTTCGGTGTTAACGGATTGTATAGCTTCGAGGACCTGTCTCCCTTCGGGTTCGAGGCATCCAGCAACAACCCTGCACTCGAATTCTTCCTTCAAGGTTTGCCTCTGTCGTACGTGGGGGTCAATCCCTCCAACGCCGATTCTGACCGCGGATACCGTCAAACTGTCGCGTCTGGTTTTGCCCAGGACTTCGTGCGCGTGAACAGCCGCTTAACGGTAAATGTCGGATTGCGCTACGATTTCTATTCCAATCCAACCGAGGCATTCGGGCGCGAGTCAGCTTTTCCAAACCCGGCGACGGATTCCGCCCCAGTTGTCGGTAAGCTATTTGCCGGGACACCGCTGGATCTTCTGTCGCCGCAGGCAGGCTTTGCCTGGAACGTCTTCGGCGACGGCAAAACCGTGGTGCGGAGCGGATTCGGCATTTATCGCGACCAGCTCCCGGCAATCGTGTACGATATCGAGCGGTTGCTACCGCCTTTTTTCAGTGTGGAGGAATTTGTTCTCCCGCAGTTTCTAAACCCCAAAAATGCCGCCCTGACAGAGCCGCTCGATGCTTCGGTGGTAACCTATCGCCCGAAGTTCCCCTACGCGCTCGAATATAACCTCAACGTGCAACGGGAACTCGCGCCGGGCATCATCCTCAGCGCGGGATACTTTGGCACGCGCGGCAATCACCTCACCCGCGAAGCCGAGGAGAATCCCTTCGAGCCGGCGTTAGGCCATCGCTACAATCCGAACCTGGCATCACCTCTGTCAGCGGATTTGACTGACGGGCAATCCTTCTATAATTCCTTCCAGCTGTCCGTTTCGAAGCGCTATGCACACAACCTTTCGTGGCAGCTCTCCTACACGCTAGCCCATTCCATTGATGATGCTTCGGTGGATTCGTCGACGGAATCGGTGAATGATCCTCCTACGTCTCAGAATATTTTCGATCGCAAGGGAAGCCGGGGCCCCTCAGATTTTGACATTCGGCATAATTTCGTGGCAAATGCCGTCTACGGGCTGCCGGGACGGGGGCATCTTCTGGGTGGCTGGCAGGCCTCGGCTGTTGCCAACGTTCATAGCGGCCTCCCATTTACGCCGGTGCTCGCCTTCGACAACGCCGATATACAATCGCTCAATACTGCCGAACGTCCAGACCTGGTTGGCAACCCTTACGCGGGTGTCTGTCCAAACGGGGCCAAAGTGGGCACGGTGTCATGCTGGTTCAATCCAAGTGCTTTTGCGGTACCGCCGGCCGGTCAGTTTGGTAATGCCGGACGAAATATTCTGCGGGGGTCTGGATTCGCGCAATTTGACACGGCGCTGCACAAGGATTTTCCGATCACGGAACGACGGAAGTTTACGGTCGGAGTGGAAGCTTATAACCTGTTCAACCATCCGAATTTTGGTGTTCCGAGTAATACCCAAAGTCCGCTTTCTCTGGGAGGCAACGGGGACGCCGTCTTCAAAGATGCGGCGGGTAATTTCGCCGATAACGCAGGCCAAATCCTAACCACCGCCGGCACCGCGCGCCAGATTCAACTGGCCGGTCGGTTTACGTTCTGAAGGGAATTGGGTGGAGCTCTCCGATGGCAACTACTTCTGATTACTTGTTGGAGACCGTGCGCGATGGAGTGGAATTCACGCTTTACCGGGGTCGGCAGCGCAACAACCCAACACCTATTCTGGTCGTTGCTCCCACGGCGGAACAACCGTCGCCCCAGAGTCTGCGACGCCTCGAGCACGAATACTCACTCGCAGCCGAGCTTGAGCCAGCGTGGGCGGCCAAGCCGATCGCCCTCACGCGTCACGAGGGACGGACCATCCTTGTTCTCGCCGACCCGGGTGGTGAGCCTCTCGACCGCGCTTTTGAGCAGCCTCTCGATCTGGGGCGTTTTCTAAACCTAGCCATTAACTTGGCAACAGCGCTCGGCCATGTTCATCAGCGCGGTTTGATCCACAAAGACGTCAAGCTCGAGAACGCGCTCGTCGACAGCGCCGGTCAGGTCTGGCTCACCGGCTTTGGCATCGCGTCCCAACTGCCGCGCGAGCGCCAAGCACCGGCGCCTCCGGAAATCCTTGCCGGCTCCCTACCCTACATGTCCCCGGAACAGACGGGGCGCATGAATCGATCGATCGATACTCGCAGCGATCTCTACTCTTTGGGTGTCACTTTGTACCAGATGCTAACGGGCGTGCTCCCGTTTGCCGCCGCCGACCCTTTGGAATGGGTCCACTGCCACATCGCACGTCAACCGGTAGCGCCCGCGGATCGTCGCGCGGTCCCGGAGCCGCTGTCCGCCATCATCATGAGGCTCCTAGCCAAAAACGCGGAAGACCGGTACCAGACCGCCACGGGTCTGGTAGCCGATCTTCGGCGGTGCCTCGTCGAGTGGCAGACGCATGGTCGCATCGATTCATTCCCACTGGGTGCGCACGATTTGTCGGACCGGTTGCTGATACCAGAGAAACTGTACGGCAGGGAGCGTGAGGTTGATACTCTGCTTGCGGCGTTCGATCGGGTCGTCGCCGGCGGAAGACCCGTGTTAGTTCTGGTCTCCGGCTACTCTGGCGTCGGCAAATCTGTGGTTGTCAACGAGCTCCACAAATCCCTGCTTCCGCCCCGTGGCTTATTTGCATCCGGCAAGTTCGACCAGTACAAGCGCGACATACCGTATGCCACGGTAGCTCAGGCCTTTCAGAGCCTTATCCGCCCTCTTCTGAGTAAGCCTGAGGCCGCGCTGAGCAAATGGCGGGACGACCTTAGTCGGGCGTTAAGTCCGAATGGATCTCTGCTTGTGGATCTCGTTCCGGAATTGAAATTGATCATCGGAGAGCAGCCACCTGTTGCCCCTTTACCGCCTCAAGAGGCGAAAGCTCGCTCGCACCTTGCCTTTCGGCGCTTCGTCACCGTTTTCGCGCGTGCTCAACATCCGCTAGCCCTGTTTCTCGACGATCTGCAGTGGCTGGACGCGGCGACGCTCGATTTTTTGGAGGATTTGCTGGTCCAGGAAGATCTGGCGCACGTTCTCGTCGTCGGCGCTTATCGAGACAATGAGGTCGATCCGGCTCACCCGCTGATGCGTAAGCTGTCGGCAATCCGTGAAGCCGGAAGAACGGTCGAAGAGATCCGTCTGACGCCGCTGGGCACCGGGGACCTGACACACTTGATTGAAGACACCCTTCACTGTGATCCGCAACGCGCGACGTTGCTGGCGCAACTCATATACGGGAAGACCGCCGGCAATCCGTTCTTTGCCATTCAGTTCATCCATGCTTTGGTTGAAGAGGGGCTGATTACTTTCGACTACAAAGATGCTCGATGGCGCTGGGACCTGGATGCCATTCGCGTTGAGGGTTATACCGACAACGTTGTGGATCTCATGGTCGACAAGCTGAATCGGCTTCCCGTTACAACTCAAAAGGCACTCCAACAACTTGCCTGCGTCGGAAACAGCGCCGAAATCTCCATACTTGCTGCTGTTCTTGAGACGTCCGAACAAGCGACCGAAGCAGCACTGTGGGAAGCTCTCCAGCTGGAACTGGTTGTCCGCTCCGAGGACTCCTATCGTTTTGTGCATGACCGTGTACAGGAAGCGGCCTATTCACTCATCGCGGAAGAAGCGCGCGCTAAGGCTCATCTACAAATAGGGAGATTGCTTCGCGCGCACGTTCCCCCTGAAAAGCGCGAGGAGACCATATTCGAGATCGTCAATCAGTATAACCGCGGGGCGTTTAACGATGGAATCGGGCTCATCACTTCAGAAGATGAGCGCTTCCAGGTGGCTGAGCTCAACCTGATCGCCGGCAAGCGGGCCAAGGGCTCTACAGCCTACGCCTCGGCCCTTCAGTATTTCGTCGCCGGCCAGGCAATCTTGACAGATGAGCGTTGGGCGCGCCACCGCGACCTAATCTTCCAGTTGGAATTGCACCGGGTCGAATGCGAATTCCTGATTGGCGAGCTGACCATCGCGGCCGAGCGCATGGAAATGCTTCGAACGCGTGCCTCAAGTCCCGTTGAACTGGCGATGGTCACCTGCGTGGGTATCGATGTTTACATGACGCTTGGTCAGATGGACCGTGCAGTCGCCGTCAGCCTCGATTACCTGCAACATCTCGCTATCGATTGGCCGCTCCATCCAACGGAAGAACAAGTAAAAAGAGAGTACCAACGGATCTGGTCACTACTCGGAAGCCGCGAGATCGAGGAAGTTATTGACTTTCCCCTGATGAGCGATCCCACATCGATCGCGACTATGGATGTTCTGATCAGGGCGTTGGCCCCCGCGCTGTTTACGGATGTGAATCTTTATGCTCTGGTCATCTGCAGAGCAGCCAGTCTCAGCATCGAGCGCGGTAACAACGACGGTTCTTGTCTCAACTATGTTTGGCTTAGCACCGTCGCGAGGCATACATTCGGCGACTACAAGAATGCATTTCGATTCGGTCAGCTCGCCTATGATCTGTTTGAAAAGCGCGGCTTGAAGGGCTTCCAGGCTGCAACTTACGTCAGCATCGGAAATAGCGTCTTGCCATGGATGAGACATCTCTCGGCCTGCTCAAAGGTGATGCGTCACGCTTTCGAGATTGCGAACCAAGTCGGCGAACTCACATGGGCAGCGTACAGCCGTCTCTCCTTGATCACGCAGCTTATCGCGGCGGGAGACCCGCTTGTTGAAGTGCAAAATGTAGCAGAAACTAGCTCTGCTTTTGCACAGAAGGCGAAGTTCGGCCTCGTCATTTTGATGATCAATACGCAGCTCGGGATTATCCGAACGCTCAGAGGCTTGACCACAAAATTCGGCTCCTTTGACCACGCGGAGTTCGACGAGATAGCGTTCGAGAGTCATCTGGGGAGTTACCCGGTCTTGGTCCATTGCTGGTACTGGATCCGAAAACTGCAAGCGCGATTCTTGGCCGGCGACTTTGCTTCGGCCCTCGAGGCAGCGTTGAAGGCCCAGCCGCTGCTTTTGACATCACCGAGTTTTGAGGTGGCGGAATACGAATTTTACAGTGCACTTGCCCGCGCGGCGTGCTGCGATTCTGCGACAGCGGGCGAAAGCGGGGAGCATTTCGATGCCCTCGGAGCTCACTACATACACCTGGCAATATGGGCGGAACATTGCCCGGAGAATTTTGAAAACCGCGCCGCACTGGTGGGGGCGGAGATTGCGCGCATCGAAGGACGAGCTCTCGATGCCATTGAGCTGTACGAACAGGCCATCCGCTCGGCCCGTGCGAACGGCTTTGTCCAAAATGAGGCTCTCGCCTATGAGGTCGCCGCACAGTTCTATGCGGCGCGCGGCTTCGAGGCATTCGCCGACGCCTATCTCCGGAATGCGCGGAATTGCTACGACCGTTGGGGTGCCCACGGAAAAGTAAAGCAACTCGAAGAACGGTACCCGCGCCTACGCGAGGGACGAACTCCCACCCCTTCGGGCACGATTGACCCGCCAGTCAGACAATTGGACGTCGAGACCGTCGCGAAAGCGTCGCGGGCGATTTCGAGCGAGATGGCCCTTCCCGCGCTGATCAAGAGCCTCGTGCGAATCGCTCTGGAAAATGCGGGTGCTGAGCGGGGCCTGCTGATCCTGCTTCGGGGTAGCGAGCCGCGGATCGAAGCAGAGGCTACTGCTGGCCCGGGCCAGGTCGAGGTTGTCGTTCGGCAGGAAGCCGTCACGCCGTCTGACCTTCCGCAATCGGCGCTGCATTACGTGATCCGGACGCAGCAGAGTGTGCTCCTCGATGATGCCTCGGCCGATAACGTATATTCGAGCGACGAATACGTGCTGAAAAAGCGCTCAAGGTCCGTCCTGTGCTTGCCCATCGTGAAGCAGGCGAAACTTGTCGGTGTACTGTATCTGGAGAACAATCTCACTGCGGGCGCTTTCACGCCGGACCGGGTTACCGTGCTGCAGTTGCTGGCCTCGCAAGCTGCTATTTCGCTCGAGAACGCCACCCTCTATTCCGATCTGCAACTCCAGGCTGAACTGCTTCAGCAACTTCCCGTATCCGCCTGGACGCTCAAGCCTGATGGAACCCCGGACTTCGTAAATCAAGTTTGGCTTGCGTTCTCCGGTCAGAGCCTCGATTTCATCCGGTCTCACCCCGAGGCGTGGATGACTGCGATCCACCCTGAGGATCGCGAAACAGCATCGAGGGCCTTTTGGGACGGAGTGCGCTCGGGACAGGACTTTGCGCTCGAAACCCGGTCTCTGCGCGCTCAGGATGGGACCTATCGCCGGCATCTCCAGCAAGCCGTGGTCTTGCGCGACGCTGAAGGAAAAGTCCTCAAATTCGTGGGTACGACTACCGACATCGACGACCAGAAGCGTGCCGAAGAGAAAATCCGCCAAAGCGAGAAGGAAGCCCGGCAACTTCTCGACCTATCGCCGTTGCACATCACCGAATTGGGACCAGATGGGGCGCGCCTTTACACGAATCGGGCGTCACTGGATTATTTTGGCATCACTTTGGAGGAATGGCAGGACCTTGATTTGCACCTTCTGTTACATCGGCAGGACGCCGAAATCCTGACCAAGGACCTTCCCGGAGAGCTCCAAAGCGGATCGCCGTTTGAGTACGAAGCGCGGCTCAAGAGAAAGGATGGGCAGTATCGCTGGTTCCACTACCGCTTGAGTCCGATGTCAGACCATGAAGGGCGCATCACGCGATGGTATGCCGCCGCGACCGATATCGACGATCGCAAGCTAGCCGAGCAAAGGCTCCAGGAAGAGAACGTTTCGTTGCGCGAGGAGATTGACCAGGCATCCATGTTCGAGGAGATTGTCGGAGGTTCAGCGCCGCTCAAAAAGGTGCTTTCCCGCATCTCCAAGGTGGCGCCAACCGACTCCAGCGTTCTAATCACCGGCGAAACCGGCACAGGCAAAGAGCTGGTGGCACGCGCCATTCACCGGCGGTCACCACGATCTTCACGTACATTTGTGAGCGTGAACTGTGCCGTAATCCCCCGTGATCTCATCGCATCGGAATTATTTGGCCATGAGAAGGGCGCCTTCACGGGGGCAGCGCAGCGTCGTTTAGGACGCTTTGAACTCGCAGAGAAAGGTACGATCTTCCTCGATGAAGTTGGAGAGCTTCCGGCCGAAACTCAGATCGCCCTTTTGCGGGTTCTTCAGGAACGCGAATTTGAGCGAATCGGAGGAAGCGGAATCATTCGGACCGATGTGCGGGTGATCGCCGCCACCAATCGCGACTTGGAGTCCGCGATCGAATCGGGTAAGTTCCGCAGCGACCTGTTTTACCGGCTGAACGTCTTTCCGATTGAGCTGCCGCCTTTGCGGAAACGAACCGAAGACATTCCCCTGCTTGTTACGTATTTCGTGAATCGGTACGCACGGAAAGCAGGCAGGCATTTTACGGCGATCGACAAAAAGAGCCTCGATCTGCTGCAGTCGTACGCCTGGCCAGGGAATATTCGGGAATTACAGAACGTGATCGAGCGATCCGTTGTTGTCAGCGAGTCACAGACATTTTCAGTGGATGAGAGTTGGCTTTCCCGCCGGCCTTCGCCCAGTGAAGTGGAGGTCCAGCCGAACGTCTTTACCCGGCTCCCTGCTCAGGAGAAGGCTGTGATTGAGGCTGCTTTGCGGGAATGCGGAGGACGGGTGTACGGGCCTTCAGGCGCCGCTGCCAAACTCGGCATTCCGCGGACCACGCTGGAATCGAAGATCAAGTCATTGAAGATCAACAAGAACCGTCTCAGAGGACCAGATCCACTGAAAGGCAACTAGCCGATCTCGAGTCGGAGGCCCCGCTCACCCTTGGTGCGAATCATTGTGCGCTGCTCGCCAATTTGACGATGTTCGTCAATTCAAAAACTCGTCAACACGTTTATTGTCATTAACTTCCGCTTGGCGCTCGACTTGCTTCTCACACACCGCGAGGAACGAAATTGCTGAGAATTCATAGGAAGTCGAACGGGGACATAATCTTCACCCTGAGCGGCCGGATCGACAAAGACAGCATCGCCGAATTGGAAGCGCTCATCGCCGTGGAGGAGAAGGATCGCCGCATCATTCTCGACCTCAAGGACATGACATTGACCGGTCAGGACGGCATCAGTTTTCTCGCTCAGTGCGAGACGGCCGGCATTGCGCTGCTGAATTGCGATCCATACGTCCGCGAGTGGATCACGATACAGAACAAAGGAAGCTAGCGCATGTTGGCTTGATCACGGAGAAGAGATCTCACATTAATAAAGGAGTAACAAGATGACTACTTTAGATTTGATCGGATGCAGTCCGAAATTCCGGGCGGTGCTCACGGACGTGGAGAGGATTGCACCCGTGGACTCGGCTGTCCTTATCCAGGGCGAAACAGGCACCGGAAAAGAAGTGATTGCGAGGGCTATCCATGAAGCCAGCCCGCGCCGTAACCAGCGCTTTGTGGCCCTGAACTGCGCAGCGATCCCGAGCGCGTTATTGGAGAGCGAGCTGTTCGGTCACGAAAGAGGCGCGTTCACGGGTGCTTGCACACAAACTAAGGGGCGATTTCAGATGGCGGATGGGGGCACGCTCTTTCTGGATGAGATTGGCGACATGCCGTTGGAACTTCAGCCCAAGCTTTTGCGCGCTTTGCAAGAACGGGAGTTCGAGCGTTTGGGCAGTACCCAGACCGTCCGGGTCAATGTGCGGGTGGTGGCGGCGACAAACCAGGATCTCGGGCAACTGGTGAGCAAGAAGCTATTTCGTGCAGACCTGTTCTACCGGTTGAACGTAATTCCAGTCTGCCTGCCTCCATTGCGGGAACGCGTTCAGGACATCCGCCCGCTGACCGAGTTTTTCGTGGCAAAATTTGCTGCCAGCCTCAACAAACCCATTGATTTGATTCCCGATGAAGTGATGACGGTACTGCAAGCGCACGACTGGCCAGGGAATATTCGCGAACTACAGAACTTCATCGAGCGCGCGGTGCTCTTTTCGCCTGGGTCGGTGCTACGCCTGCCGTTGGGCTTGAGGCAGACGGCGCCGGAGCGCTCCGACGCCACTGCACGCACGCTTGCCGACGCCGACCGGGAACATATCCTGGAAACATTAGAGCAAGCCAACTGGCTGATCGGGGGACAGGATGGAGCGGCCAATCGGCTTGGATTACCCCGAACCACGCTGATCTATAAGATGCGAAAGCTTGGAATTCAGACGCGCCGATCCCTGGGCGCGCGCCCCATTCGGCAGTTGGCGGATGAACAGT
>Ga0308309_10000716_pt1 | contig 20509 bp, 23 predicted proteins | sample HubBroMetageWFT5_FD_192491 | JGI IMG/M metagenome (GOLD analysis project Ga0308309, IMG submission 192491) | Warmed and freeze-thawed soil microbial communities from the Hubbard Brook experimental Forest, New Hampshire - Hubbard Brook CCASE Soil... | ecosystem: Environmental > Terrestrial >...
CAGCTCCAACCTTTTCATAACCATGGCTAACGAGATCAACGAGCGCGGACAAATCTCGGGCATGGCAATCGTACTCAGCGGGCCGAATGCGGGGAACATCCACGCCTTTCTGTTAACCCCTGCACACCAAAGCATGGGCAAGTCGGTTGCAGAGGTCGCACCTACACGCCCGAAATCCAATTTGCCCACGAATGCTGGCGAACGGCACTCGCAGAGATTCGGACTCGTCCACTTCGGCCGATAGCCGCGTCCAACAACGCTTCCATTTGAACCCTCGGCTCGGGACTGCGGTCCAGATTATTCGACCGAGTTCTAGGATTGCTGGAATTCTTTGCCAGGGAGGGCACCTTTGCCCTCCCTGTTTTCTTATCGTTTTCTTATCTGCTCTGAAACGGCACCCCGAGGCGCCGATCATTTCTGATCGCAACCTATGAGGGCTCCTTGTCACCTGGGATCCCTGCGTACGCGCCGTGACCGGGCGGCGGCGGGGGGTTTTAGCCAGTGCCCGGTTCGTACGCCGCCTGAAGCTTCTGCATCGCAGAAATACGGGTAGATTTCGTCGGGCGCCGTGCCTTTTTTTTCGGGTTTGACGCCCCAAGATGTGTTTCGCGAAGTTCAGACATAAATTCTGCCCACAGCTTAGGACCTCCTTCTTCCAGGACCCGAGCTAGGCCCCTCAGCCTGGAGTCCGGCAAATACTTGTGCCCCCATACAACCATCTCCATCAGAAGAGGAAGCAATCCGATGCCTTTTTCCGTAAGACTGTAAATGACTTTCTGTTTATGGCTGGGGTCATCAGACTTGACGATGATCCCTTGCTCGATAAGCCTTTGAAGACGATCGGCCAACATATTCGACGCAATCCCTTCCATAGACTTGGTCAGGAGCTCGCGAAAATGCCTTCGGTTCACGAAAATGATGTCGCGGATGACGAGCAGACTCCATTTATCCCCAAACATTTCGACCATTCGGTTGATAACGCACCCTGACCGGTGATCCTTGCGCACTCTGCCTCCACCCCGACTTGGCATTCCTTGTACCTGAATGATTATACAACTAGTTGCATATACTAACTAGTTGTGTTATAGATTTCCCAGCAACTAGCGGGAAACCACCGATTGTGCCCCGATTGCTGCATTCCAACCATAGCCATGGCGTACCCGACCGTAAATATTTCTTGGCTGGGGTGTCGATTTGGCGCCCGGCCGTTCGATCTACCGATAGAAGCGTCGGTGGCGACCTCACCCCGGAGCTCCGGACGTTAAATCTGCATCATAAGGATTCAAGGAGAGAACCAAATGAAACGAAAGACGGTCAAGACGATCGGACTGGGTTTCTTTGCGCTGGCCCTTGCGCTGGGCGCCCGGCAAGCGCAGGCGGCGGATGCCAAGACTCCATATCCGAGCATGGCTCCGCTGGATCAATACCTGATGGCGGACCGCAACGCTGAGATTGCTCTGGCACGGAGCGCGGCTCCCCCATCCATTTCCCGTGATGCGAAAGTTGTCGTCCTTGGCCTGCACGGCTATGAAACCGCGGTTGAAGGCAAGAACGGCTTTGTTTGCATCGTAGAACGCGCGTGGATGAATCCATTCGACAGTCCCGAGTTTTGGAACCCTAAGAATCGCGGTCCGATTTGCTACAATCCGCCCGCTGTTCGGACGGTGCTGCCGATCACTTTGATGAGGACAAAGTTAGTCTTGGCAGGAAAATCCAAAGATGAAGTCAAGGAGAGAGTCAAGGCCGCGATTGAGAAAAAGGAATTGCCGGTCCTCGAGGCTGGCGCGATGAGCTACATGATGTCCAAGGATGCGTATCTGACTGACAAGGGTGGGCACAACATGGCCCATCTTATGTTCTACACGCCGCTCGATACGGCATGGGGCGCAAATGTGGTGGACTCCTCAAACAGTGTGTCGGAACCGTTCCCCGGCTCTCCCCTCTTACTGGCTCCAACGTACCAAGGCAATCCGGAACCGATCGATATGTTCCTGATGGGCACCGGCGTGTGGTCGGATGGAACGGCGGCCCCAATGTAGGACGCCGCATGGAGGGAAATGGGAGAGCCGTGCCCGAATCTTTGCTTTTGTTCCCGTCCACTGCGCGTGGGCAAGCGCAAGTCGACGGACGGAGATGACGAAGGGCGGACACTTCGCGGCTCTGGAACAGCCCGATCTCCTGCTTGACGATATACGAAAGTTCTTTGATGAGGTGATCGCACGGTGAAACGCAGCGTGATCGACAGTCAGAGAAAGGAGAACTAGCGGTGACCCAAGAAGACATTAGCAAGAGGTACCATCCCGGTTGGCAAGATTGTGACCCCAGGCAGCATGAGTACCAAGGGTATGCCGCGCCGGCAGTGTCCGGAAGACTGGGGCAAACCGCATTGGCAAGTATCTTGGCCACACCCAGCGACCCGGAAGGACACGAGTCCGCCACCGACGCGATTGAAGCACCTGACGAATTGGGGAAGTGCTCCGATGACATTTCAAGTCTTGACACACGCACGCCCGAGAGTTCCCGCCTCGAGCTTCGAGACCGGTTGGAAGAAAGCGGCCACCGGGTGTCCGTTGTCGCATCTGCGTTTCCGCCCGACGAACACGCCACCACTGCTATCGAAAAACGTGCTGCCGACCACGTCCTTAAACCGTCCAGCGAAGATCGAATCAAGAAGGCTTTAGATGTAGCGTTTCGAGGAACTGCGGAGGAGCGCGCCGTGGGATTGGCCGAAGCTCTGCCGCAGCAGCGGCAGTCCACCAAAATCGCGATCAAAGCCAACGGGAGAATTGTTTTCATCGATCCCGATGATGTAATCGCCGTTGAGTCCGAAGGCAACTATGTGTCATTGCAGCGCCGGTCTGACTCGTATCTGCTGCGGGAGTCGATCTCCGTCATGGCAGAGATACTCAAGCCCTACGGTTTTGTTCGGATTCATCGATCCGTACTTGTGAACAGTTCGTTTGTGGAGCAGATCCAATCGCGGCAGGCAGGGGCATACGGACTTCGTACCAATGGTGGAAAAGAGTACACAGTTACACGGACCTACAAGAACAATCTCAAATCGCTGGCAGCAACCTGGATCGGGACCGACATTTTTCTTGAGGAATGAATCGCTTGCTGCACCCTCTCTACTCTCAATTGGGTGAACCACCGCGCAGCTGAGACGAAACCCAAATTACCCACGGCGATCGAGGTGCTGGCATGTTTTGGAGAAGTCCGCCGCTGTAGGAAGAAAGACTCCCCTCTTAGTCGAAAGACCCCGTTGACCCACTTCGCTGTCGCGACTACACTTTGTTCCCAGTCCGAGTCTGCTCGAAGTCCCGGGTTCACCTCCGCTCCACGCGCGTTGTTTGGGAAAGACGTGAGAGGATTCTCGGGTCGGTCGATCGAAATCGAACAATCCTACACCTTTGAGGAATAACCTGTATGAAGAAAAGTTTGATTACTGGCAGCTTGATCACCGTACTCGTCGCGTTGGCGTGCATCAGCCTGACCGGCACCGCATTCTCCCAAGCACCTATTTATGACCCTTCGGCGCGCGCGATGTTCGAGACTCTGGCGCCGCACAACTACGCGGCGGTGGATCCGAACGCTCCGCCGGTCACGCCTCTTGTTCAGTGGACCTACACCTTCACCTATAACGGCACGAAATACAGCGACGTATTCGTGGGCACGAACCCGGCTTCAACCGACACCACCACGACCATTCACTGGGGAATCATCCCTATCAAGTTTGTTTTCGGTTCTAGCAATGGAAATATGACGTTCGACCCCACTAAGGCGAACGAGTTCGGAAGCTTGAGCGCGGACGAGATGGTCACCGGATCACCGCAATTCTCGTCCACCGTCGATTTCGTCCAGGGTGGCACCGATGTAGGCAAGACGCAGTACGGGGATGCCTACCAGCGCGCGAACTTCTGGACCGATGTCACGACTAACACCAACTACCACGTGCTGTTTGCCAAGGCGATCATCGCCCCAGTCCAGACCATCAACGTCTCTGCTTCGGAAGGCAACGTCATTCCCAATCCCTGGGGCGGCTACCCGACAGGCACCATGGACATCAACGTCTTCGACACTGAGCTGCAAGGCATCATGGCGAAGTTCAAGCAGATTCAGCCCAACACCTTCCCCATCGCCGTCGGGTATAACATGTATCTGACCTCGGGTGGCTGCTGTATTGGTGGCTATCACAGCGCCTTTCAGGGTCCGCCGAACGGACAGACTTATGCCTACACTTCTGTCATGGAGCAGGCTGCTGTTCCCGTGTTCTCGCAGGACATCGGCGCGCTTTCCCACGAAGTCGGCGAGTGGATTCTGGATCCTTTCACCACCAACAATTCCCCATGCGGCATTATGGAAAACGGCGATCCGCTGGAGACCGAGCCCAGCTTCGGGGACTTCCCTTACACCGTGGGCGGCTTGACCTATCACCCGCAGGACCTGGTGTTCGTCGATTATTTCGGCGCACCCGTTACTCAGGTGAACGGCTGGCACACCTTCCAAAACGAAACCAATGCCAACGGCGTATGCAGTCGCGGTCCAGTCGGTTAAGGCCCTGCTCTTATCAAACCCGCCCCTCTCGGGGCGGGTTCTTTTTTTTCACCTATGCCCTGCCTTCGCCGCCGGCTCACTTGACGTCGGTCCAAGTAGTACCGGTGCAAACGTAGAAGGTGCTTCCCAGTGTCCCGGTAGTGTTCGAATACAGGCTTCCGGGGCTGGTGCTGCTACACGAGCCTGAGACCGAGCTGGAGCCCACGATCCACGTCGGCACACTCTTGCTGGTTGTAAACCGTGAGTACCCTATGGTCCCGACCTCTTCGCCAAGGACGTACATCCCGACGTGCGGGAAGCACCTGTGAGCAGTCAGCGCCCCAAGTGGTCGCGAGGAATTGCAGTGAGGCCGCTTAGAGGGAGCCGTGCTTTCAGCGCAGATCTCCAGGCGGTGGGCGCAGTCTGCCACACCTGGAAGGTGCAAAACAAGTGCCTAGGGAGTTATTAAGACCAGAGGCCTGCACCTGTCCGCCGCAACCTTCGCAAAGAACGCAAAGGAGCGCCCTTCAACCTTTTATCTCCTGACGGTTGCGGGCTGCGGCAACGCATCCGCCATTGCCTCACTTGTCTCGCACCTGCAACGCAGATGTTGTACTGATACCACATTGGAGCTCCACCCACGAACCGCGAGCGCAACCTCACCAACCGATTCCAGACGAGCGGACGGACGTTGCTCGCGCTATATTCGACAGGGGATCCGGAGAGAATTGGAAGAGAACGGACCCTTGGAACAAACAGGCGAAAACATTCGACGCCGCTACAATTGTGGGAGTGGGGCCAGTTTCTCAGGTGCTGGCCTCATCACTTCCGAGCTGTTTTGGAGAGCGGGCCGGTAAATCCCGAGCTTCCGCATCTTGTGGATCAGCGTGGTGCGCTTCAGGCCCAGTTTGGCGGCTGCGCCTTTCGGGCCGCCGATCACCCAACCTACCCTTTCAAGCGTGTGCTGAATCAGGGCGCGTTCGGAGTCCCTCAGCGTAGTGACAGGTGGAGTACAGGCAGTCGAAGCGATGGTGACACTCTGAGTCCCTACCGGCGGCAAAGGATTGGGAAGCACGCCCTCATTAGAAAGGATCACGGCACGTTCGATCACGTTCTGGAGTTCACGGATGTTTCCCGGCCACTGGTACGAGCTGAGCGCAGACATGGTTTCGTAGGGAATAGTCTCAATTTCTCGACTCATCCGTCGGCCAAAAATCTCGGCAAAATGCGTTACCAAGGCCGGAATGTCCTCGCGACGCTCCCGCAACGGCGGCAGCAGGACCGGAAATACATTCAGACGATAGTAGAGGTCGCTGCGGAATTCGCCCCGATTCACCATCTCCGTCAGGTCCCGATTGGTTGCGGCAACCAGCCGGACGTCCACCTGGTGAGTCCGGGTGCTGCCCAGACGCTCAAACTCCTGTTCTTGCAAGACGCGCAGCAGTTTAGGCTGCAGCGCCGGTGGAATATCACCTACCTCATCCAGAAAGAGTGTGCCCTTGTCAGCCAGCTCGAAACGGCCAATCTTTTGCGCGATGGCTCCGGTAAACGCGCCTTTCTCGTGGCCAAAAAGCTCGCTCTCCAGCAGATCCAGCGGAATGGCGGCGCAGTTCAGCCTCACGAACGAGCGTCCGCAGCGCGGGCTGAGGTTGTGAATCGCGTGCGCGATGAGTTCCTTGCCGGTACCTGTTTCTCCCTGGATAAGAACGGTGGAATCTGTAGGTGCGACGCGTTCGACTTGTTCGAGCACTGCTTCCAGCGCAGGACTGTTGCCTATGACCTGCTCGAATCGGCGCTCATGAAACACTTGATCACTACTCGCGAATCTTTCGAAAGCTCCCACGGAAGGCCTCCTGGCGCGCGTCTGCACACTTGCTGATCGGGGTTCAACTCTCCAGGGCTGCTCGAACGCTTCCAAGCAGGGCTTCATCGTCGAATGGTTTTGCCAGGAACTCCACTGCACCGGCTCTCAATGCCTGCATCCGCATTCTGGTGTCACCATGCGCCGTGATGAAGATGGTTGGAATCCTGCAATGCTCAGCGTTCAGCTTGGCCTGTAATTCCAGGCCGGACATTCCCGGCATGCGAATATCCGCGATCAGGCATGCAGTTTGGTGCTGCTGACCGGAGTTCAGGAATTCCTCCGCCGATGCGAACGTTTGCGACGACAATCCGACCGATTTCAGCATGCCTTGCAACGCGCTGCGCATCAAGTCGTCGTCGTCGACGATCGCCACTAAGTTCGTTTGTTTTTGGATGGCCATGGTGGAAAACTAGCAGCATCGTTAACCGGGCACAATCATACTTAGGTATACAAGTTCTCATACCGCCCAACCGCCCGTGCCTGATCGCCGCCCGCATCCACGGTGTTCGACGCGAACACGGCGGGGGGGCCGTGCGCGTTATTCGTGGGTCTCGGCTCCGCTGGGTAGAGTGAGGTGAAAACTTGCGCCGCGGGGAGAATTGCCGGCCGTCCACAAGCGGCCGCCATGCGATTCCACGATGGAGCGGCTGATTCGAAGTCCCATGCCGGTGCCGTCAGGCTTGGTGGTAAAAAAGGCATCAAAGATCTGGTCTGCCTGCTGTGCGGGCAGCCCCACACCGGTATCGCTCACCGAGACCATCAGTTGCTCGTCTTCGGCGCGCCGCGACTTGACGGCGAGCTCGCGCGGCCCATCCACATCTTTCATCGCTTCGATGCCGTTGATCATGAGGTTCATCAGCACCTGTTGCAATTGCACGCGATCCCCCATGACCTGGGGAAGATCGGGGGCCAGCTCTGTGCGGACGGATACGGAGTTTCGCATTGTCTCGCGGCGCAGCAGCATGATCATCTCTTGAATGACTTGGTTTACATCAACCAACGCCCGCTCTACAGAGCCCTTCTTAAAGGCCGAACGGATCCGGGTGATGATCTCGGCTGCACGGGTTGCGTCTTTTACGGTTCTTGATGCAGCCTGGCGGGCCTCTTCCAGGTCGGGGCGATCGCGCGTAAGCCATCGCAAGCAGGTGTTGGCATCGGTGACCGCAGCGGCTATCGGCTGATTCACTTCGTGTGCCAGCGAAGCGCTTAGTTCTCCCATGGCGGTCACCCGGTTTATGTGGGCAAGATCCGCCTGGGCCTCGCGCAATCTCTCCCGCTCTTCCTCCGCCAGCTTGCGATCCGTGACGTCAATCACCGTACCGACGAATTCAACGAGATCGCCGGATGGACTGGAAACGGGATGGCCTACCGCACGAATGTCTCTGATTTCGCCGCCGGGATGAATGATTCGGTAATCGAGTTCGAACTCCGCTTTCTCGCGCCCGGCTGTCTCGAGCGCTTCCATAACTTTGGCTTGATCATCGGGATGGATGCGATTAAAGAACGTTTCGTATCGTGGTAGTCCACCGTGCGGATCAAAACCCAACACGCGGTAGCATTCCTCGGAAAAGAACCTGATCTCGCCCATGGCAGGGGTCGACGCCCAACTGCCGGTGTGGCTGAGCCTCTGTGCTTCCGCTAAGTATGCCTCGCTCGCCCGCAGTTCTGCTTCTGCCCGCTTGCGCTCGACAATCTCAAGTTTCAGATCCTCGCTGGCCCTGGTCAGTTCCCCTGTCCGCTCTGCGACTCTCGCTTCGAGCTCACCTCGCGCTCGCGTGACTCCGGTCATTAACAGCGCAAAGACCAGGAATATGAGGTCATAAAGAACGCGAGAAATGCTATTGATGTCAGGGTCGAAGACATAGCTGCGGACAAGCGCTGAGAGCACGGCTGCGAGAATGCCGGGCTTCATGCCGCCGTACCAAAATGTTAAAGCGATTGCGGATAGCGCCAATGCATTAAACGCCAAAGGCAGATGGAAGTATAGAAGCAGCTGCGCCAGGCCGGAAGATACAGCGACCGAGACCAAAGCCAACCCATAGCGCATGGCAGCGGAGGCCGCGGGCCGCGCTGTCCATTTCGCTTTGTCCGGCTTTCCCATCGACTGAACGAGTCTCAAGTCTCTATAAAAACTATCGTGAAATGGCCCGCAATCACTTGTTCATAGCGGTAGCCGTTTCGAGGATCGCTCTTTCTCAATAGCCGAGGCATACGTCACTTCTCGCGACGTGGAAGCTCCAGCTTCGCCGCCATTCTGACCAGATCCGCGAGTGATTCAGCCTGCATCTTCCGCATTGCGTGCCCACGTTGGATCTTCACTGTGATTTCGCTGGTCCCGAGATCAAAGGCTATTTGCTTATTGAGCATGCCCGAAACCACCAGACCCATGACTTCGCGCTCGCGTGCGGTCAGCAACTCATAGCGCTTTCGCAACTCGCCCAGTTCACTCTGCTGTTCGCGCATGGCCCGGTCTCGATCCAAAGCCTGGTGGATCGCATCCAGCAAGTCCTGGTCCCGGAACGGCTTGGTTAGGAACTCCACCGCCCCCGATTTCATGGCCTTTACCGTCATCGGGATATCTCCATGACCGGTGATAAAGATGACGGGAATCCGGATGCCCGCGTCAACCAACTGGTGCTGAAAGTCCAGACCGTTGACTCCAGGAAGTCTTACGTCCAGAACCAGGCAACTGGGCCCATCCGGTCGTTTGCTGCGGAGGAATTCTTGCGGTGTCCCGAAGGTCTCCGAGCGCAAGCCGACCGACTTCAGCATGCCTTGGATGGAGGCACGCACCAAGTCATCGTCGTCGATGACGAACACCTTGGGGGCGGCTGCGGGCGTCATTCGCGCGCCTCGATCGTCATGAGGTTCGTCAGCACCTGCTGCAATTGAACGCGAACTCCCCTCGCTTGCGAAAGAGCGATCGTTCCCGGTAAACATTGAACGACTCCGCGCCCTCTATGCGGGAGCATGGCCTGCCTCGTCTCCCTCTTCGTCGAACGTGTTCTTAACTAACCTTGAGTCCGGAAAACATGATATCGCAGCGGCCCCCACCACAGGCAGCAGGGACCGTCCAAATACCGACAGTACTATCAGCTTGTCGACACTCGGAATCGTTGTTTTTCTTCGTCATGGCTAACCAAGACCTTGGAAAACCTGGGCTTAGCGGCGGCGCGACGTTTGGAGAGCTGGATGCAATTATCCGAGATGACCTAGCTGACAGACTCAACAAGAGTCACGGTGTTTCAGTGAACGGAGAAAACGGTGGGCGGAACTCGAAAGGACGGAATCGTAATGGCGAATCATAAGACGAAAAAATGCGCGCACGTACCATGTCTTTGCGATGTACCCAATGGAGAAGAATACTGCGGAGAGTCGTGTCGTGACGCGGGAAGTGAAGACGTGGAAATCGCATGTCAATGCGACCATCCGGCGTGTCCACTCACATTTCGGCAGTTCGCGCCTCGAAGTGCCGCTGACTTCGCCAACTGATAAACGACGGATCTGGCGGAGCCGTAAGCTGTGAGGCTGCGGCCCGCAGCAAGGAGGATTGATTGTGAAGTTCCTAAAACAGAGCTTATCCCTTTTACTTTCATGTTGCCTTGTATTAGCCACCGCGCCGGGAGGGTTCGCCGCTCAGGTGAACCAATCCGTCGCACAACCGCCAGTTCAGTCTGCGCAACAGACGCCAGAACAGCTTCAGCAACTGGTAGCGCCGATCGCATTGTATCCAGATGCGTTGGTGGCACAGATCCTCGCCGCCGCTACCTATCCCGACCAAGTTGTGGAAGCCGACCGCTGGCTGCAGCAGCAGACCGACCTTAAGGGCAAAAAACTCGGCCAGGAAGTCGATAGACAGCCTTGGGATCCCAGTGTGAAGGCCCTCACCGAGTTTCCCTCGGTGCTCGCCAACATGGACAAGAATCTCTCCTGGACCTCGTCGCTTGGCGACGCTTATGTCAACCAACAGCAGGATGTGATGAACGCCGTTCAGGTGATGCGCGACCGTGCTGAGAAGGCTGGCAACTTGAAGAGCACATCGCAGGAAAACGTAAGCAAACAAGGAAAGACCATCGTGATCGAACCAGCTGACCCTGAGGTTGTTTACGTGCCCGAGTACGATCCTTGGCTGGTGTATGGAGAGCCTATCGGGATCTGGCCAGGCTGGTATTCGTATCCCGGGCTATTTCTTGCAGGTCCGGGAATTGCCTTTGGCTTCGGCTTTGGAATCGGCTTTTTCGGTGGTTTTGGCTGGGGCTGGCACAGCTGGGGATATGACTGGCATCACCACGGAATCATTTTCAACCATAACACTTATATCTCCCACAGCAGGGTCTTCGTCAATCGCAACAATTTCAATCACGCTGGCGGGTTTCATGGAGCAGGCGAATTTCATAATGGAGCAACGAGGGGATTTGCCGGTGGCCAACATGGATTTGCGATGCCACACGCCCAGTCTGGCACCCACTCCGGCGCATTCAGCGGTTTCAATCATGGCGGAGTAGCGAGAGGCTTCTCCGCTCGCGGGCAGTCGAGCTTTGGCGGAGGCTTCCATGGAGGTGGAGGTTTCCACGGAGGCGGAGGCTTTCACGGAGGCGGCGGCGGCCGCCGGTAATCAAGGGTTCAACAACTGCAAACGCAACTGACTACGACTATATGGAGAGGAAACTCATGCGCACAAACAATATGACGCTTGAAACATTTGAAATATATACCGTGAGGTTTGCCTGCGGGTTCGCATCCACCGTCCTTCTGGTGCTGCTGTTGGGCCTGCTGCTGGTGGTTGCCTTCCAGGGATCGAGCTTCGCTCAGGCGTCACAACCAAAGACGTTTTCGTCTCCTGGGGAAGCCAGTAACGATCTCTTTGAGGCGGTGCGAAATGACGATGAGCAGACTCTGGAAGCGATTCTCGGAGCTGGAACGGAGGTCACCTCGTCGAGCGATGAAGTCGAGGACAAGCTCGAACGCGAGCAGTTCAGCCAAAAGTACCAAGAGATGCACCGCCTGGTCAGAGAGCCCGATGGAAGCACGGTGCTGTACATCGGTGCGGAAAACTGGCCGTTTCCCGTCCCACTGGTCTTAAAGGACGGTGCCTGGTACTTCGATTCCGAGACCGGTATGCAAGAAATCACATTCCGGAGAGTCGGAGAGAACGAGGTCACTGCGATCCAGGTCTGTAGTGCATTCACAGTGGCAAAGAAACAAGGCGAGACAAAAGGTACAGGCGACGAAGACTCGATCAGCCAGTACGCCCAGAGCCTCGTATCCGCCGGTACAACGAATGCTGACGCCAACGAGTCGTCTCCCTACCACGGGTACTACTTTCTAATTATGACTGGCAATTCCGCGGCCGACACGAATCGCCATGTTGCCTGGGACAATAAGAAGGACGGCCTCGCCTTACTGGCGTATCCCGCGGATTACCGGTCGTCTGGGGTCAAGACATTCGTAGTCTCGCGCGATGGTGCGGTTTACGAAAAAGACCTCGGGCCTGAGACCATGACGGTCGCTCCGAGCATAAAAGCGCGCGATTCTAGTTGGCGTCCTGCGGAGTGAGCCCCATGAGCATGAGTCTCACCGCTTGGACTGATCGATCATCGGGTTCAACCATCTTTGTCCCGGTGCTGAGTATCGGTACACGCGCGGTCTGGCCCCTGGGGGCTGGAGGCTGGGCGGAGGTTTAGTTCGATCGCAACCCGCGGTCATCTAGAATAAACAGGAGCGTTTTGGAGGATGAATATGAACGAGAAAACCAAGAAAGCAACAATTCTGTCGGCCGCGAGCGGCGGAACGATCTCGCTCGGTGGTGAACTCACTGTCAACCGTCTTGGCTTCGGGACCATGCGCCTCACCGGCGACGGAATCTGGGGGCCTCCGAAGGATCGTGCGGCGGCGATTGCCGTTCTGCGCCGAGCCGTGGAGCTGGGGGTCAACTTTATAGATACCGCTGATTCGTACGGTCCCAATGTTAGCGAAGAGCTGATCGCCGAGGCGCTGTCGCCTTACCCCGAGGACCTTGTCATTGCGACAAAAGGTGGATGGAATCGCCCCGGGCCGAACCAGTGGACCCACGATGCCAGCCCGACCCACTTGCGTCAGGCCGTGGAAGGTAGCCTGAAGAGACTGCGCCTCGACCAGATTGACGTTTACCAGCTGCACGTGCCCGATCCGGTGGTGCCTCTCGACGCGTCGATTGAAACCCTGGCCAACATGCAATCAGAAGGGAAGATCCGCTTGGTCGCGCTGTCCAATGTCACAGTGGAACACATCGAGCGCGCCCGGAAAATTGTGCCCATCGTGTCGGTCCAGAACCGGTACAGTTTTGCCGACCGGGAATGGGACTACGTGGTGGATTATTGCGAACTCAACGGGATCGCGTTCATCCCGTGGTTTCCGTTAGGAGCGGGAACGGTGGCCGGCCGGCTGCTGGAGAGGATAGCGAAAGTTCGCAAGGTAACACCCATCCAGGTCGCATTGGCGTGGTTGCTGCAGCGGTCCCCGGTTATGCTGCCCATCCCCGGGACCTCCTCGATTGCGCACCTTGAGGAAAATGTGCAGGCGGCATCGTTGCAATTGACCGAGGAAGAATATCTGGAGCTCAACGGGATTGCCACACTGGCTTCCTGAATGAAGCCGGTTCGAAATAACCCTGTAAGACTGACTGTGTGCTCGTAGGCGGCCACCCAATGTGAACCCGGATCTGGGGGCTTCGCTGAGTTGTGCTATTCATCTCAAGTGTGCACATATTTTTCGCGGTTTCGGGAGGGGCCCAGACGGTTTCGCTGCCGGAACCTCCACAAGTGCGAGCGCCGAATCACCTTGTGTCCCTAACGCTTCATGCAGTGAATGAAAATGGCCGGGACGCCTTCGCCTTCGACGGTGAGCACGTAGCTCCGGTGATCCGTGCATCCCCGGGTGACGTTCTCAAGATCACCTACATCAACGATCTTCCTGCCAAGTCCCCAGAAACCGAGTTGCGAATCGCAACATCAAGAGCAGCATATGGCCATGCGGTAAGAGCCACAGTTGCCTTCGCATGATTCATCATTCCGTTGCGAAGGCGGCTGGATGGTCCAGTTGAAGGTGGAGGCCTGTCGAAATGCGGACGTTGTGTCAACCGCGGGACGCCATATCTGAGTTTCGCAAGGCCGTCTCAACCATCCCGTTGATCCCAAGCTGATGAAAATACAAACCAAAATCGCCAACTGCCAATTGGAGAGCTGCGTGCCTTTTCCAGTGTGAACGGAGGGCACACAACATGCAAGCGACAGAGGCATCCATCGGAAGCGAACAGTGCATCGGCATTCGTGTCCGCCAAAATGAAACTAGGGACCTGCAAGATGTGCTCTCGCGCTGCATGCCCTCGTTTTACAGAAGGGCCTATCGATACCTGGGCAATGCGGCCGATGCGGAAGATGCGGTTCAGGACGCACTGTTGTCCGCCTACAAGCACTTGGACCAATTTAAGGGGCAGGCTCAATTGTCGACCTGGCTGACTGCCATTGTTACGAATTGTGCGCGCATGCAGTTGCGCAGACGACCACGTCAGACACACTTATCGCTAGATGAGCAATTCGGAGAGGAGCAGGAACACTCGCTGTCAGAGCTACTGGCGGACCGCGGGCCCAGCCCCGAAGACAAATGTCGAGAGTCGGAGCTGCATGGCCATCTCATGCAGTTTGTCGCGGAGCTTTCGCCTTCGTTGCGAAGAGTATTCGAGTTGCGCGACTTGGATGAGCTAACCACGAGCGAAGCATCGCGCACTCTTGGACTGACGGACGGTACTGTGAAGGGCGAGCTCTCACGCGCACGCGTAAAGCTCAGGCGGCTGATGCGTCGGGCACGAGTTAGACGGCCTCGTCCAGCGCCAACCGGCACTGCTTTGCGGGTTGTTCAAAGGAAGCAAAGCGAAAGTCAGCTCCCTTGACGAGTACACCGCGCTGTTTGGTTCAAGGGTTAAAAGACAACGAATGGCAAAGAACTGATGACTGTCGATCGTAGACAGACCGAAGAGAAACTTTATGTGGATTGTTCGACTCGCATTACGGCGGCCCTACACATTCGTGGTTTTGTCGATCCTCATCCTGATCATGGGGGGAATTGCGATTCTCCGCACCCCAACCGACATTTTTCCGAATATCGACATTCCCGTCGTTAGCATCATCTGGAACTATAACGGCCTCATCCCCGAAGATATGAGTGACCGGATCGTCAGCGTTACGGAGCGCGCGCTTACCACCACTGTTGACAACATCGAGCACATAGAGTCGCAGTCATTGTACGGAATTGCCGTCGTTAAAGTCTTCTTGCAGCCCGGCGCCAATATTCAGCAGGGGATCGCCCAGATTACCGCGGTCTCCCAGACCCAGCTTAAGCAGTTGCCTGCGGGGTCGACGCCGCCCCTCATTCTTGCTTATAGCGCATCGAGTGTCCCCGTCCTACAGTTGGCTTTGTCAGGACAAAATCTGTCAGAGCAAGAACTCAACGACTATGGCCTGAATTTCATCCGGACCCAGCTGATCACTGTGCCTGGCGCATCCGTGCCTTATCCCTATGGCGGCAAGCAACGTCAAGTCCAGGTGGATCTGAATACGACAGCCTTGCAGTCAAAGGGCCTGTCCGCATTGGACGTAGTCAATGCGATCAGCGTTCAAAATCTGATCTTGCCCTCAGGAACGTCCAAGATCGGCTCCAGGGAATACGACGTTTCCATTCCCAATGCGGCGCCGCAGACCATCTCTGATCTGAACCGGATCCCGATCAAGACGATTGGCAGCACTACGATCTACATCAAAGACGTTGCCTGGGTGCGCGATGGATTTCCCCCGCAGACCAACATCGTCCGTGTCAATGGGCAGCGCTCAGTGCTGCTGACCATCCAAAAGGCGGGGAATGCGTCGACTTTGGACGTGATTTCGGGCATCAAGTCCCTCCTACCTCAAATCAAGACGACAGTTCCAGCCGAACTCCAGATAACGCCTCTGGCGGATCAGTCGATTTTTGTCCGTGGTGCCATCAGCGGCGTAGTCAGGGAAACGCTGATTGCTGCATGCCTGACGGCTTTCATGATTCTCACCTTTCTGGGCAGCTGGCGCAGTACCGTGATCATCGCGACCTCGATCCCTTTGGCGATCCTCAGCTCCATTATTGTTCTCAGCGCGATCGGACAAACGATCAATATCATGACCCTCGGTGGACTCGCTCTGGCGGTCGGCATCCTGGTAGACGACGCCACGGTCGAGGTCGAGAACATAAATCGCAATCGGGAGGCAGAGCCGGAGAAAGACATGGATGAAGTTGTCCTGGACAGTGCATCGCAGATTGCGACACCCGCCTTTGTGTCCACGCTTTCCATCTGCATCGTCTTTGCGCCGATGTTCTTACTGTCCGGTGTGGCGCGATATTTGTTCGTGCCGCTGGCGGAAGCCGTTGTTTTTGCCATGCTGGCTTCATATTTCCTTTCCCGGACCATCGTTCCAACCATGGCCAAGTACCTGCTGCGGGGAGAGAAAAGAGATGCCGCAGATTCTGCCGCCCGCAATCCGCTAGTGCGACTTCAGAAGCGCTTTGAGGAGGCCTTCGAGAGATTCCGTAGCACCTATCGCAGCCTGTTGGAATTTTGTCTTCATCACCGGCGCGCGTTCCTGATCGCGTTTTTCGCGGCTTGTCTCGGCTCTCTGGCGATTTTGATCCCTTGGCTGGGCCAGGATTTCTTCCCCACCGTTGACAGCGGCACTTTCAAGCTCCATGTACGAGCTCCCACTGGAATGCGCATTGAAGAAACCGCCAACCTTTGCGATTTGGTCGAGCAGTCGATTCGAAAGCAAATTCCAGTCAATGAAGTTCACACCATCATCGACAACATAGGTCTGCCCTACAGCGGCATTAATCTGTCTTACAGCAATTCTGCGCCGGTGGGCACATCAGATGCGGACATTCTTGTGACCCTTTCGGCCAATCACCACCCCACGGACGGCTATATTCACCAACTTCGCCAGACACTTCCCAAACAGTTTCCGGGCGTTACGTTCGCTTTCCTACCCGCCGACATGGTCAGTCAGATTCTGAATTTTGGCCTACCCGCTCCCATCGACGTGCAGGTTGTGGGAAATGATCTGGACGGGAACCGGCTGTATGCAGATGCGCTGCTCGAAAAGATGAGATACGTTTCAGGAACATCGGATTTGCGGATTCAGCAGCCTTTCGACGAGCCCTATCTCCGCCTAAGGATCGAGCGTACGAAAGCAGAACAGCTTGGATTGTCGGCCCACGATATTGCGCAGAATCTCCTGGTGTCCCTTAGTGGCAGCTTCCAAACATCACCCACGTTTTGGGTCGACCCAAAAAACCATGTCAGTTACCAAATCGCAACCCAGACACCGCAATACCGCACGGACACATTGCAGGACATGGAGAACATTCCAATAACCGGCACGGATCCCGCGGCCCCTCCGTCGCTTATGGCCAGTTTAGTATCCACGCAACGGGGGGCGGGAATGGCAGTAGTTTCTCACTACAACGTTGCCCCGGTGATTGACATCTTTGGCGCCGTCTCGGGACGCGACCTGGGTGGCGTGGCCGGGGACATCAACCAGATCATTGAGGCCACGCGCCAGCAACTACCGCGCGGCTCTCGAGTGGTTGTTCGAGGGCAAGTTCAGACGATGCGAGCTTCCTACATCGGCCTGTTGAGCGGACTGGCATTCTCGATCGTACTCGTATATCTGCTGATCGTCGTCAACTTCCAGTCCTGGCTCGATCCTTTCATCATGATTTCCGCGCTGCCGGCAGCGCTCGCCGGGATTGCCTGGTTTCTGTTTATAACGCACACGACCCTGAGCGTGCCGGCACTCATGGGGGCCATCATGTGCATGGGCGTCGCGACCTCAAACAGCATCCTGGTGGTGAGCTTTGCCACAGAAAAAATGATGGAAGGAATGGACTCCGTTAGTGCCGCACTGGAGGCAGGATTCACGCGTTTCCGTCCCGTGCTCATGACCGCTCTGGCCATGATCATCGGCATGGTGCCAATGGCTCTCGGACTCGGAGATGGCGGTGAACAAAATGCTCCCCTCGGCCGGGCGGTCATTGGTGGACTGATCTTCGCGACAGCTTCGACGCTCCTTTTTGTGCCGGCATTTTTCAGCGTTCTCCAGGGTTCACGCCGGCATGCAGCCCTAACGGCACAGGAGCGATAAGCGTCAGCGGTACGGAGTTATTTATGTTGCCTCAAACTGAAGATACGAGACAAATCGGCATGTCAACACTCCCTTCGAATGATGTGGCGGGCGGAAAGCATTCGCAAAAACATTGGTTAGGCCTGGCGATTGCGTTGATCGCGGTAGTCGCCCTCTTGATATCGGGCATTTGGTCCCGGGTCAGGGCCCGCGCTGCCCTAAACGCGGAGACGGCGCAGGCGGCTCTGCCCGCGGTGTCGGTGGTTACGCCCAAGCAATCCGCCCCCGCCGACGAACTCATCCTCCCTGGCAATGTGCAGCCGTTCATCACGTCACCTATTTACGCCCGCACCAACGGCTATCTGAAGAAGTGGTACTTCGACATCGGAGCGCACGTGAAGCAGGGGCAACTGCTCGCTGTGATCGAGACGCCGGAAGTAGATCAGCAACTTCAGCAAGCCCGAAGCAACCTGTTAACCGCACAGGCAAATCTGGAGCTCGCCTCCATTACCAAGGCCCGCTATCAGGGGCTTTTGAAAAGCAACGCTGTCTCCCAGCAGGATGTGGACAATGCCGTTGGCACCTTCAATGCGAACAAAGCAATTGTTGAGGCAGATAAGGCAGCCGTCGAGCAGTACTCGGCGCTGGTCTCATTTGAAAAGATCTACGCGCCATTCGACGGTGTGGTTACTGCGCGTAACACCGATATCGGCGACCTGATCAATTCCGGTAGCGCCAGCGGAGTAAAAACCGACCTTTTTCATATCTCTCAACCTGGAAAATTGCGGGTTTACGTAAACGTCCCAGAGGAATACTCGCAAGGCGTCAAAGTGGGCATGACGGCCGATCTCAGTCTGGCTGAATTTCCGGGGCGCAAGTTCCAAGGCAAGCTGGTGCGCACTGCCGATGACATCAATGTGACAACCCGCACTTTGCTTATTGAAATTGACGTGGACAATCCTACCGGGACGCTGCTCACGGGTTCTTACGCAGAGGTTCATTTGGCGGTCCCGACCCAGGCCACTACTTTCTTGCTCCCAGTGAATACTTTGTTATTCCGCTCGGAGGGTTTACATGTCGGCATTGTGAAGGATGGGAAAGTTGCGCTAACTCCGGTGACTCCGGGGCACGATTTCGGCAACCAGATAGAGATCGTCGCAGGGCTCAAGCCGGAGGATCAGGTCATCGTCAATCCACCCGACTCAATCATCTCCGGACAGGCAGTCCAAATCGTTCAGGCAACATTGCCGGGAGACATCAAGTGAAGCTATTTCTAAGAATGAGTTTGGCTGAAAACCTGTGGCAAGCTCGTTGGCTGATTACGCTTGCGCTTGCGCTCGAATTGACCGGATGCGCGGTTGGCCCCAAGTACCATCCCCCGGCCGTGCAGGCTCCTCCCGCCTATAAAGAATTAGGGGACTGGAGGCCCGCCCAGCCCAATGATCAGAATCTTGGCGGTTCGTGGTGGACGATTTTTGAAGATCCGCAACTGGATGCGCTGGAGCTTCAGGTCGATGTCTCGAATCAAAACCTGAAGGCTGCGGAGGCACAGTTCCAGCAAGCACGGGCAGTTCTGCGCTACTACCGCGCCGACTACTATCCAACCGTAACCGCCGGGCCCTCGGCGACTCGGACCCGCATCTCTGCCAAGACTCCCACCAGTTCAATCTTGCGGGGCGCCACCTACAACGACTTTGTGTTGCCGTTCGACGTTTCCTACCAGGCGGACGTATGGGGACGAGTTCGACGCAATGTCGAGTCTTATCGAGAACAAGCACAAGCGAGCGCCGCCGACCTAGCTACGGTTAATCTGAGCATGCACGCGGATCTGGCCGTTGATTACTTCCAGGCTCGCAGCCTGGACGCCGAGGAACAGCTCCTGAATTCTACGGTTACCCAGTACCAGCAGGCCCTTGAATTGACTCTGAGCCGTTTCCAGGGAGGGATCGCTTCGGAAGTGGAAGTCGAGCAGGCGAAGACTCAACTGCAAACGACGCGGGCAGCGGCGATTGATGTGGGCGTGGCGCGAGCGCAGTTCGAGCACGCGGTTGCAATTCTCCTCGGGAAACCTCCTGCCGAGTTCAGCCTTCCACCATTGCCTCTCACGGTGCCGCCTCCACACATTCCTATCTCCGTGCCGTCAGAACTGCTGGAGCGACGTCCGGACATCGCAGCCGCAGAGAGGCGCGTAGCGTCCGCCAACGCGCAGATCGGAGTTGCAAAGGCGGCGTATTACCCGTTGATCAATTTGGGCGGCTCGGGAGGATTTGAGAGCTCAGCCATCACGACACTGATCAATGGGCCTAGCGGACTGTGGTCTTTTGGACTGTCTGCTGTCGGAACAGTGTTCGACGTCGGAAGACGCCGCTCACTCACCGACCAGGCGCGTGCGGCTTATGACTATCAAGTCGCCACCTATCGTGAGAGCGTGCTGACTGGGTTTCAACAGGTTGAAGACAACTTGGCGGCTGTGAGAATTCTGGAAAACGAGGCCAAGGTGCAGGATGAAGCGGTGGTGGCGGCACAGAACTCTCTAAACCTTTCCGTGACCCGCTACAAGGGCGGAGTGACAAGCTATCTGGAGGTGATCACTGCGCAAAGTGCCGCGCTGGCGGATGAAGTCACCGCGGTCAATATCTTGGGGCGCCGTATGGCGAACACGGTGTTGTTGATCCAGGCTCTCGGGGGAGGATGGGACCGATCGAGTCTGCCCGAGCGACCAGAATGCTGTGGCAAGCTGGCGAGCAACGCCAAGTGACGGTCACCGGGGTGAGTGACAGCCAAAGGCTTGGGCATGATTCTGCCTAAAATTTGTGCAAACGGTTGTAATTCGTCTCCGCCATCCATACGTAGGCCCCGTCGAAGGCGACGCCCGTGGACTGCAACTGTTTGGACGCCACTTGCGCGCCGTCGCTTGCCCGCAAAACCCATGCAT
>Ga0308309_10000717_pt1 | contig 20463 bp, 18 predicted proteins | sample HubBroMetageWFT5_FD_192491 | JGI IMG/M metagenome (GOLD analysis project Ga0308309, IMG submission 192491) | Warmed and freeze-thawed soil microbial communities from the Hubbard Brook experimental Forest, New Hampshire - Hubbard Brook CCASE Soil... | ecosystem: Environmental > Terrestrial >...
TCAGTCCACCACCTTCCACCGTGTACCAGAAGACGTGGCCCACACCGGTCGCGTCGGGACCGAGCGTGGGCACAACACCGGGTGGAAGCTGCTTAGTCACCAGATTTAAGCGCTCCAGCACGCGTGGGCGCGCAAAATACAGGTCCACATCGTCATTGAAGATGACGAAGATCATTGAGAAGCCGAAGGCCGACGAGGAGCGCACGACCTTAACGCCCGGCAGTCCTTGCAGGTTCACGGTCAGCGGATAAGTGATTTGGTCCTCCACCTCCTGCGGGCTGCGGCCCTGCCAATCCGTGAATACGATGACCTGGTTGTCGCTCAGATCAGGAATGGCATCGATGGGGGCTTTCAACATTGCCCACAAACCCCAGCCCGCGATTCCAATCCAAAGCATGACAATCAGAAACTTATTTCGCAGCGAAAGCTCAATAATGCGGTCGATCATGGCTGCTTCCCCCAAGACTCACACTAGAATTGGTGCGCACCCGCAGGCCGGAACACGGCGAACAATGTCAAACGCGCTCGTACAAATCCCACAGCTCTCCTCCTGTTGGGAGCAGTTCAAATAGAGACACCCGTGCATATTTGCGGAATGAAACGGAATGGAAGCGCTAGATCCTCAGAGGAGCCGAAGCGTCGAGCGCTCCGCGGGGCGGCGAGGGAGCTTGGGATAGCCAGGAAGCGAATTGACTGGACGGTTCGGCGAAAGGAATCGCAAAGGGAAGTCCTGCAACGCTGATCGCTAAAGAAGGGACAGAGAACGCAAAAGTCGAACAGGGCCGGAAATCATGAGGCGGTTGAACCGCGGCTTTGCAGCACGAATGAGACATCGGCATGTCTGAGGCACCGCGTCCGCAATCCCCGCCCATGTCCTTACAGCACTGCTTCTCCTCGAATGTAAGCTGTGCGTTCGGAATGGCACACGCCATGATCGGTCCCCCCAATAGGAGGGCAATGAGCAGCAGCCGAAGATTGACGAAAAGTCTCATAGCCGACACCCGCGCTCCGCTTACCGGGGCACGGACACCATCTTCATGTGTATCAGATACCGAAGCCGAACAAAAGTTACATGCGAAAACTGATTTTTTTATGAGTCAAACGCCACACGGCGGGTTCGTCTACCATCTTCGTCGTCCGACACTTGCATCACGGCGTTTGTTGATCAGGCCTTTTTTGATTTGGCCAGATGGCGAGCGACGTTGTCCGCTTTCCAGAGGAGCGCCGGATGCTCGCGAATCCTCTCCACGATTTCGGGCTGTTCAGGGAATAACAGTTCTGGACGGTATTTGCCCTCCGCGATGGCAGCGAGATATGCGGCTTCGCGTTCGTGATCAAGGATACCTCCCGAAGCGGTTTCGTCGCGGCGAGCATTTCGGCCAGCGCCGGCCGGTCATCCGCTTTAAGCAGTGGGTAGAGCAGACTCTCGACCTGTGCGGCATCGACCTCGGCTATGCGATCGATTTTGTAGGTGTGAAAGTCTCGATCCATGGTGCTGCTGAATAGAACTGCGAGCTTTCGAAGAATTTCAGGGTCATGGGGAAGATTCGATTTCGTAAAGCGAAAAAGGTCGTACAGGTCGCGCGGGTGTCGGCGGTCGATCATGGCTTTGACTTTTCCCGCGAACAATTCCTCAGTGGCCAAAACAAGAAACTCGGAAGGCTCGGCCTCACGTTTTGTATTCTCGCTAAGCGCATTCGTGGTTCCAGTGATCGTCACAGCGTTAGGCACTTGGAGAGCGCACTTTACGGACTCAGCCGGGTGGAATCGAGTGTTCATTGTGCTCACTGCTCTACTGAACCTGCTGTTGTCCACGGCGGCGGCACTATCGTATTTTGCAACCAAGTCAGCCAATAGCTCCGAGCTGAGGGAGGCGGAGACGTATCCATTTCCAACAGACTGAATCAAAATACGGAAAACTTGGGATCAAAATGGGAACAATGAGCCCCAAACACCCCCTAAAACCGTGCTACATGACATAGGTAAAGGCTAGAAGAATCAACCACATGATGTTTCTTGGATTGCTTTGGAAGCAGGGGGCAGAGTTTAGGACCGCAGATTCTTCCTGTCCAAAGGCACCGCTACGCCCGGCCACACTTCCCAGAAGCGGACTTCTGGTCCGGGTTAGTTGTGGAGGCGAGGTGTGGCGCGGTGGTTTAGATGGAGTCTATCCGCTGCCGACGCTTTCGTCAGTCGGTGCCTCACTAGCTCCGCCATGCTCCGGTTTCCACACCCCGCTCATCGAACCGGACGTGCGGATGTGCCGCATCCGGCTCCCGGAGAAGACTCACGCAATCGCCAAGGCCACTGCATGTGACGCCGTCCGCAACTATCGAGATCAGCCTGCGGAATCATCGTGGCCCGGGATTGTTGGGCGTCTGCTCCGTTATACATCGCGCCAAATCCCATTCCTTGGACAGCCTCACCGCAGTTTTGGTCGTGTTCGAAGAAAGCTCGGGGCCGGCCTCAGCGGCCCGACAACGGCTCAACCCATTCCGGATACCTAGCCCCTACGATCCTGATGTTCGAGGAGGCACCTTCGATGGCAAGGAGGTCTTCAGGTGTAAGGTCGACGTTCGCCGCTCCGAGGTCTTCTTCAAGTTCAAGGCGATGCAGCTTGGTTGTGCCTGGAATCGGAACAATCCACGGTTTCTTGGCAAGCAGCCAAGCGACGCTTAACAGGCCGTGTGGGTGGGCGTGGATCAAAAAATCATGGCTCCAACAGAAGTTCACCAAAAAATCGAGGTTCCTGCAGTCGCCAGAGGTCTAGAAGTGGAAGCCGTTTCAGGAGCAGAACTAGTCACGCTATCGCAAAAAATGATCCTGGATTTAGAGTTTGCTGCCTGCGCGTGAAAGAAATGGCTCGTCAGAGCGGACATGAAGAATGCGAAATACGCGGACTGCCTTGCAGTTGTCAAGGCACCTCAAAGACATTCTTTAGGCGCCAGGGGAACCGTGCGTAGTACACCCTTGGTGACCAAGGCGGCTACAAGAGCGTTCAACCGGTAATCTGCCGCCTGACTGAGCTCAGATAGTCGGTGCGGCTCTCCGTCATTGAAGAGTTCAAGAAAGGGAACAAGGTCGGCGCTGGTCTGCCACTCTATCCCTGCTGCTTTGAACCGCACGGGATCCTCCTTTCGGTCGAGGTGGAGGGGTCTAGCGGCGGAAAGCTGTAGGGAAGTATTGGGTTCTAAAGCTTGCGAAACATCATCTAGAGCTGCTTGCGGCAACTGCATCGAAGGCCGGGATGATGCCTCACCATCGACATGGGCAATATACGCTTCGACTAAATCCGCGTGCCACGAATTCGATAAATCTTTCCAGACTTGGTCTAGCCATTCTCGTTTTTGCATCGGATCTTCTGTGATGGGCATTTCCATCCGAACGAACTCGCTGGCCTTCATCTGATTCACGAACCAGTGCAAGAAATCAAGCCCATTTAGGTTCTGGATCGTAACTGTCAGATGCAAAGACGGCTCATCTATTGGATACGCAACATGCCACCAACCGCGAGGCAAGCTGAGCACGCCACCCCCCTCAAGCATCCCTTCCCAAATAGGGTCCTCTGTTGGTAGAATTTTCGTATCCACAAGGTCATCCCTAAAAGGGTACTTGCGTGTGGGCGCCCACACCTTCCAGTGCTTGCGCCCGGCTATTTGGAGAATCAACGTATCTTGTGTGTCCCAATGAATCTGAAATCCGTTATCTGTTCGCCAACCAGCATACAAGTTGACAAAAACCCGCACATGAAACAGACGTTCCAATTCAACACATAATTCGCGGAGAGGTCTATACATTTCCTCGCAGGCGTTGAGTATAAGAGTTGCTCCGCGTGCTAGTTCACTGGTGAGTTTGGAAGACTCCACCGTGAGCCCGCGCAAAAAATTCTCAGACTCGACCTGACGGCCGCACTTCACAAGGCGAAGCCGTTTACCCTCGAAACGATGCTGATCCAAAACGCTATTAAGAATGTCCCACGAAAACAAGTGCGAGAATTTTTTCTGTGGTCCCGAAATGTGAATAAATTTCTTAGTCCAATACTCACGGAGAAACTCGTCTTCTGCAATCGGATATACCACGTCTTGCAAAGTTTTCATGTTGAAACTCCCACTAAGGTGATCGACTCACAACGTCAGACGAAGGTCCTAGCCGTTCATCTATCGCAGCAAGAGATGATTCTTTTCCCCCGCAGAATTCTCATCGATATCCCGCCGCCTGCAATTCAAACAGTTCAGCATAGCGACCGTCGATCGCAATTAGTTCTTGATGCGTCCCTTGCTCCCGTATGGCGCCTTCGGCCAACACTATAATGCGGTCAGCCATTCGAACCGTAGAAAACCGATGGGAAATTAATATCGCCATGTGGTTCTGACTCAATTCCGATAATCTTTGGAACGCTTCATGCTCGGCGCGAGCATCTAGTGTCGCGGTAGGCTCGTCACAAATTAATAGTTGTGAATCGCGAACATGAGCTCTCGCCAAGGCCAGTTTCTGCCATTCTCCGCCAGAAAGGCCTATGCCGCCTTCAAAACGGCGTCCGACCATTTGGTTAAGACCGTTAGGTAACCGTTCGATAAGTTTGCTAGCGCCACTCTTGTAAGCAGCTCTGCCAAGCTGGGTATCATCGTCTCGAGACTGTATGCTTCCGAAACCGATATTGTCTCGCACCAACATTTCATACCGCACGTAATCTTGGAAGATAACGCTCACTTGTCGATGCAAGTCCCCTACATCGTATTCACGCAAGTCGACGCCATCGAGGCGTATTTCGCCAGAAGTCGGGTCATATAGTCGTAGCGCGAGTTTTACGAGGGTCGTCTTTCCCGATCCATTTTCGCCAACTAAGGCTATTTTTTCGCCTGGAAGCAGATGGAAGCTGACGTTATGAACAACCATCCGATCAGATCCCGGATATGCGAAGCTAACGTTGCGAAACTCAAATCCTCGGCGCACGGGCCGCGAAATAGGAAGAGCGTTTGGCAATGACCTAATAGAGGGCTCCATATCAAAAACTTCAAATAGATCGCTAAGTAGTAGTGCCTGTTGTGAGACCTCATTGAAGCTGCCGCTGATGCGCTCAAGACAAAGTAGCGAGCGAGAGAAGGCGCTGGTTAGGAATGCAAACATACCGATGGATATCACCGACGTAAGTGTCTTAATCAAAACAACAGCATACGCGCCGTAGTAACCCACAATTGAGATCATGTTTAGCGTTGAGCCGCTCATTAAGCGTTTAATAGCTATTTTTCTGTTTGTTGAGTAAATCTCTCCAGCAATTTCTTCGTACTGACGAGCTAAGTGGTGACCCAACTCGAAGACCTTAATCTCTTTGGCAGTCTGAGCGCCCGCCCCGATTAGACGAAGATATTCGAGCCGTCGACGTTCCGGAGTCTGCTGGTAAAAAGTAGAATAAGCGAGAACATTCAGTCGGCTCTCGCCTACGAATGCAGGGATCACTGCCGCTACGAGCAAGACTATTAGCCACGGCGAAACAAAAGCAAGTCCGATCGAAAGCGAAATCAGGAGGACAACATCCTGACATATGGCTAGCAATGAGGTTAGCAACGTCAGACGCCCCGTCGTTTGAGTACGGGCTCGATCCACCTTATCGAAGAACGATGGATCTTCAAAAGACGCCAAGTCGAGCGACGCGGCGTGACGCATCAACCGGACGCTAACTAAGTTTGTAAAGCGATCACCTAACAAGCTCTCACAGAGGATGTCGAGTCGGCCTAAAACATCACTCAACGCGACAATAATCAGTTCAAGGAGGACGAGATTCCACACTCTCGCAACGGATCCGGATTTGTGAGTCACGAGTGCCACAATGGCGTCCAGTATCAATTTGGGAACCCAAAGAGCGGCAACTGGGAGAACCGCCCGGCACAAACGTAGCCAGACCGTCGCCATTGTCAAGGGTGCGCTGCTTTCCCAGACAAGTCGCACCAAGCTTCGTACATACTTCAGCGAAGCTAGGCGGCCATGCCATGTCAATTTCTGTTTGTCAGCGGGGAGTTCCATGGACACGCTCGTCGTCTCAAGCTTAAGAGCAAGGCCCTTACTTATAACAAATTTGTGGGCCTGCTATGAGAGAACCAATAGCAGGCCCACGTAAGACGCTGGTTAATTTCCGTCGGTGTGGTTATTACCGTCGGTGTGATTGGTTTCATCTGTGTGACCGGTGCTGTCTGTGTGTGGTACCGGCCGAAAATGCGTATCCCGGACCAGGACCCGATCAAACAGACCGGCTATCTTCGTGAAATCACTTTCGTCAACTCCCATGGTTATCTCCTTTCATTTGAGTTCCGACGGATAGATAACAAACCAACCCAAAAACCCAGTTCGTATAATCCAACCCGTCGTGTCCCAATGCGATGGACGTCGATTCTTCATTAAGTTAGCAATTCTCGGCTAACTGCCGGGCAACGCGATCTGTTTGAGCCCACGCTGAAAGCCCGGCGAAGTCGTAAGCATTTCCTGCGTCGGGGTCCTATAAGGAAACTTAACGCCCCGAGCCCCTTCTTCGGGGTAATTGTCCCCGCAGCACCGCACAATGCGTTTAGTGATGTTCACATCTGTCTTAGTACACATCTTCAATAAAGGTGTTTTGATTTCCGCGATGCCATGCAAAGCTGACCATTCGAGTGGCCACGACAGAATCTCTTGTAGCCACCTCGTTTCATCATGTAGCCCTAGCTCAGATCCGACAGCCAGAAAACGGTGACTGAAACTAACTGAGTGCGTGCAATCAAAGCGGCATGGGAGGTGCGGTACAGCTCGGATACCGACCCACCTCCACAGGACATTCGTCACCATCGGTTTCTCGATCAAAATCTGTTCAGGATTGGAGACTGACAAACCTTCGAGCGCCATCTCCCAGGTAGGATCGATAGAACCCTGCGAAACGCAACGTTGCCCAAAGCTAGCCCTACAACACCTCGGATACCCGAGAAGTTCCCCGACACCGTCGCTATTATTCGCTCTCCGCATTTCGTTTAAGCGCGCAGAATCCTGAGCGTTTCCAAGTGCAAACTGCAGAGGCGACAATTCCAAAGGCATCCCCGGGACAACGGCATTTGAAGAGGGTGCTTGTCCAAGTTCGCTGTCCAACCTGAGCCACTGCAACCCGTGGTATACCCATCTCTTCTTCACCTCTTGAAAGTGCTCTGCAGACACGGTTGCCAACGCACAGTTTCGCAGTCCGAACTTCGGAGAAGCCCATTCGATTTCGGCCCACGCGGAGACCACCCTCTTGAATCTGGGCGCCCACGTCTCGCGTGCTTTGTCGCTAGTCCAGCAAAATCGCAGAAAGCCCGGCATACCTAAAGCAAGCGGCATCGAAATCTTCCTTTGCTCGATACTGCGGCAGTCTAAATGTTGCGGTTAGACTGTGAAGCTACCGTGTTCGCTAACAGATCGGTTAACGAGACATACTTTCCTTCCGACCACCGCGCTACCGCCTGGCATTCAATTTCCTGTCGATTGGAACTGAGTGAGAGAGGTTCTATGCCCTGAGTAGCGAGGTCACTCTCCAATACCTTAAATACTGATTTCCACACTTCGCAATGCTCCGTTCGATTACGCCAGTCCCCGTCTATCGCAGTCCCAGGGCATTGTCCCTTACACATCAGAAAGAATCGGCAGTCTTTACACCCCCCCGCATCCTGCGGAGTATGATAAAGAGCTACGTACCTCTCAAAACCAGGCTCCGTAGCCTTAACGAAGTCTATGCCGTCTTTGTTGGTTCGCCCGCAGTTACTACGCTGGCCCTGCCCCTCGATGCCGCGAACTGCAGAGGTCGTGTACGGATCACACGCTCCCCAAACACAGCCCACACCTTTGTCCACCCCAAGAAGAAGTTGGCGCATGTCTTTAAAGAGGTCTATCTCCAAACCAGGAATTTCTCGCGTGAGTGCCAAAAACGCCAGTAGGGCACGAATATTCTCGCCTTCTGACAAACCGAGACCAGCTCGAATCTCTAGACTCTCGCTTTCGAGTAAATGCAAGCGAAAGGCTTGCAATCCCAAAGAGTTAAGGTCACGAATCCACTGAAGTAAGGCCGGCAATTTCTCACCCGCGGCATTCCCGCGATGAAGAGTGACAATAAGTGATGGACGAAATCCCTCGCGGCAGAGTCTTTCCAGAGATGATTCGGATCTCGCCGTACTCTCCCTGGTCTTGCTAAGGCTTCCATGCCAGCGGACGTCATTTAGTTCTCCCGGACCGTCCAGCGAAATGCCGACGTGCACTTGGTATTTCCGGAACATCGCGATGTGCTCGTCGGAAATTAGAGTCCCGTTAGTCTGAACACTATTTCTCCCGAATCGTCGATAGCCCCACGACCATAGATCTTCCAAATCCTTGAGGGGGAGTAATAATGGCTCCCCGCCAAACAAGGTGAAAGCCCCTCCCTCCGCTTCAACCGCTTTCTTGATCTGCACCAGATCATATGGTGCCGAGGCATTGGCCGCGTCCCGTTGCGGGTTCTGATAGCAATACAGACATTGTATGTTACAGGCGACACTGAAAGGTCGTACCTCAATAGTCATTGCCGTCCCTCCAGAAACTGCCCAAAAAACGGTAGTAATTTGCCCTGCGCAAAGAGCTTCGAAACTGACAGCGCAAAAAAACTCCAATAGACGAGTGCGACTGTTCATATAATATGTGTAGCAGTATGTGTCAAGTAACGAATGTGTAAAACTTTTGTCTTGTTAATGGAGGCCTTCGGGAGGCACGGTCGCGGGAACGGTTGCGGAAGACGGGCCGTCCGCGACGCTACCGATCACTGTCGTCAGTAAAGCCGGTGATCGCAATCGGCTGAAGCACCCAGGCACAAAACGGTTGGCGCGGTGGCGCCTAGCCGAAGACCGTTCAGGGGCTGTGAGTAGCGGAATGGGCGATAGTTAGAACAAGATGGAGTACGACTCATCGTATACCGCAGGAATAGAAACCCCTTCTGCGGATGGCAGCTGAAACCCTCGATTAAACCGAGAACGGAGTTGAAAATACTTCGGATGAGATTCAAAATATGCATAAGTGTGGAATGTCGGTAGTCCACTCTGCTCATTCAAAACCACACTCTCGTTTGCTGTGACGAGGTATTTCCTTCTTCTTGAGCTTCAACTTCATTCATGCCGCAGAGCCGACATTGGCTGGATTTGCGCGGCGCGCAAAGCTGGAAATAGCGCGGCGAGGAATGTGACGGCTGCTACAAGCAAAGTCGCAAGGCAAAGTGTTAACGGATCGGTACTCGAAATCCCGAACAATCGATCATGCACGACTCGGCCGGACAGTATCGCCAACGGTACAGCAATCCCAATGCCAATACTCGCGAGCCTGGACAATTCGACGAGTATTAAGCGGAGCACATTGCCGCGAGTGGCACCGAGTGCCATTCGAATTCCAATCTCGCGGGTTCGCTGGCGTGTCGAATATGCTACGACGCCATAAACGCCAATGACGGCCATCAGTGCAGCGAGTATCCCGAAACCTGAAGCCAACAGTGCAATAACGCGTTCCAATACTAGATTGTCGTCGATTTGCTGACGCATTGTAGAAAAACCATCCAGCACCAATCTCGAATCAAGCTGCTGCATCGCTCGTCGGATCGTCGCTTCATCGCTTTCAGGAGCCTGCCAGGCACGGATATAGTACGTCATTGCCCCGGGATCGGGTTCCTGCAAGAACGAGGTGAACACCGTACGAAGGATGCCTTCACGTACCCCGGTGTGCTTGGCATCCTCCACCACGCCAACGATTTCTATGCCCGTCTTCACATTGCCGCCGCCCTCAGAAAAAAACTGGCCGACTGCCGATTGCGGGTTTCCGAAGTAATAACGGGCAAATTTTTCGTTGACGACCGCGATCCGTTGTCCGCCCATGTGATCTTGATCGTTAATCTCGCGGCCAGCGAGCAAAGGCATCCCCATGGCACCGAAATATCCGGGACTCACGTTTGACCACTCGACATCCATATTTCTGTTTTCTTTTTGCGTGTATCCTGTAATCGTGATGTCCCTAGTCCAATTGTTTTTGACCAACTCCGGGTCCGTCGTGCTTGCAACAGAGCGAACCCCTGGCAACGCCGTCAATGTCTGCAGCACTCTGGTATCAACCGCAAGGTCCTGGTCGGGCACGTAACCGGCTAGCCGGGGATCAATAGTGAAAGTCACGACATGATCTGTTATAAATCCGACGTCTAACGACTTCAGATTGTGCAAGGTGTGCACAAATAGACCGGCACTGGCCAAGAGTAATAAACTCAGTCCAATTTGCAGCTCGACACAGATACGTCGAAAATGTAGGGATGTTCGTCGCGGTGCCACGACCCGTTGTTTCATGGATGTGAGGTTAATTCGACGAAACTGAAGGGCCGGGGCGAAACTAAAAAGTAGGCTGACGAGCAAGGCGAAGGAAAAGTTAAAGACCAGAATTCGCAGATCAAGTTCGGAGGATAGCGGAAGCTCTCCCATCGTACTGCCCCAGGTCATGTTAATAAGCGCAGCCGTAATCCGTGGTGCCAATAGAATCCCGACGGTGCCTCCCGCCAATCCGAGCAGCAACCCCTCCACTAGCAGTTGCTGCACTATTCGCCCGGGCGTGGCTCCTAAGGCGCAACGAACCGACATTTCGCGAACGCGACCTGCTGCCCGCACCATTAAAAGACTTCCAACATTTACGCAGGCCATTACTAACACCAAGGCTACCATTGCCATTGAAATCAGTAGGGGTAATTTAAAATCGCTGCGCAGCGGGGAAAATCCGCGTCCACCGTCCAGAAGCGATAAATGCGATTTGATCAAAAAACCTTGCCGGAAGTGGTCGGAACTGTGGCCTATCTGATTCAGTTCATCGGCTCGAAGGGAATACCAGAGCGGATTGATGCCAGCTTGGGCCTGTTCCCGATTGAGCCCCGGTTTGAGCCTTGCAATGATGTTGAGCCATCTGGAGCGGCGGTCTTCCAGATCGTTCTCCCCGGGCATCGCCAGGGGCTTTGTAACCATGGGTACAAACAGTTCCGGTGTATCCCCTAGGACTACACTGTGAAATCCGCGTTGAGCAACGCCGACGACAGTAAACGGATGTCCATTCACGAGTACTGTTTGGTTCAAGATGTTCGGTTCCGCACCAAAACGGCGCCGCCAGTAGTTGAAGCTCAGGACGGCAACCGGACTCGCCTCGCCCGCCTTGCTATCGTCGGAAGTGATAAACAAACGCCCTAACGCAGGATGTATGCCGAGAACAGCAAAGTAATTGCCAGACACCAATTCTGCATCGACCAGCTCCGGTTCGTTGTTCCACTGCAATCCGACCTGCGTCCAGTCGGTCGCGATCACACCGCTAAAAACGGAATTGCGGTCGCGGACATCTCGATACATCGGATAAGAGAAATAGGAATAGGGGTCGGAACGGGATGAAACATGACCGCTGTCGCTACCCGAAAATCGCAGGAAAACCAGGCGATCCGCTTCTTTTACTGGCAGACTGCGGATTAGAACCTGATCGAATAGGCTGAAGATGGCTGTGTTGGCTCCGATTGCGAGAGCCAATGTGATGATAGCTACGACCATAAATCCAGGATTCCTATGGATTTGTCGACATGCGTAACGGATATCCTGGCCGATAGCGTTCATTCGCAAGTTTCCCATGTCTATGCACCCTTGCCGAAAACCCGTAGCGTTCGTGCAACCGCGACCCCGTGGCCGCAACTCGAACCAAGAATGCAGACGGAACGCTTAGTTCGAGTTGCGACTGAATTCATGGTGGCCCTCAATATGGGACTGTTGATCTCAGCTATGCCGTGTAAGCTTGACCAGTTGAGCGGCCAAGACAGTACCTCCCGGATGGTCGCCATCTCAGGCTGTAGCCCAAAGTTCGAACCAAAATCGAGCAACGCTCTCGCTAGCTCTAAACTTCTTGGACACTTGAAACTACAGGGTAGGTGTGGAACAGCTCTGATTCCGGTCCATCGCCAGAACACGTTCAACTCGGAGGGAACCGTACATTCATTGGGAATAACGCCGGAAGTCACCGAATTCCAACTCATCTCCCAAACTGGATCCTTGATGCCACGCGACCAGCATTCGGCAAAAAACCGCGAGCAGCAAAGTGGGTATCCAAGCAAAACACCAATATAGTAATCCTCCCTACCTTTCCATGCGGCGTAAAAGTCTTGTGCGAGGTTTCTCCTAACCACAGCAACGCGATAGTCAAACTCCTCCCCTGGCGCAGGTTCGTTTGAGGTCGTTTGGAAACTGGTTCGCCGCGCCAACTTCTCGAGCTGTAAAACAACAGACTGTCGACTTGTATTCTCGCGCAGAAATGTTGCCATCTTAGAGGGTGGAACTAGTGTTACGCAACCCGGTCGCATCCCTTCTCTTGTCGACCACAGTTCAACTGCTTGCCAAGCCTGCATTGCCTTGGCAATCTTGACGTGCCACCGCTGCTGCGTTTCAGGGCTAACCCATGTGCTGCGGCTAAAATCCGGCAGGGAAAATGAAAGCAGATCGTTCATAATGACGTCGCTAAGCCTGAATTCACTTGAATCAACATCAATCATTTCCGCTTCCTGCTCTTCCACGGACTTACGCGTTACCTCTGCAACAGGAAAATCAGAAGCTCGAGCCTAGAAACCTTATCAAGGAAGTCGGAACAAGCTCAAGCAGGAATGTACAGTTATCGGCAAACAGGTCTCTTCATGCCGGCGCTGCTGACCGAACTTTACCAACGATACCTTACTTGAGCCCTACCCTCCCGGTGAACTTAGTGCCCTAGGTTACTTCCAGCTACCGTGGAGCCGGTGTCAGTTTGACTCTCTGAACAGTCTTTGGATGCATACGCTCAGTAAATCTTTGCCTCTTGTTGAAGTTGGTCGCTTCCCGTATCGTGCGCCGCCCAATCCGCTCGACACAACGAATTTGCGAGGAGAGCAGGCTCCGTTTAGTTTAGCGGCATTCGTACCACTAACTCCCAATTAGCGGACTTCTGGCCCGAAGTGCCTTGCAGTTAGCCTGGCATCCGGGGAAAAAACATAAGGCTCTTTGGGGTCAAGAAGTCATTTCAATGAATAGCCAACTATTCGTCAAATATGATTTGGGATGCGCGATGGTGAAGAAGGTGGGATTCAAACCCTACCAGCCTAAGAAATTTCCATCGCCATAGGTAAATCCTAACCTTCCCTGTTGTCAACGACGAAAGCTAGCATACGGTGCTAATTCGAGGTTTCGCCATGAATGATGGGAAATCTGCTAGCTGGAATTTTACTCGATGTCTTAGGAAGGCTTAGGAAATCATCTTCATTTTGTTGCTGCTTCGCGCGGCGGACAAATACTTGGCGCGTCCCCCAGCATCGTTTTGCCGAACGGGATGGCGTTGTACACATGAGGAGGCAGCCAATGCTGGAACTCGGGGCTGGAGGGCATCCAGGTCACGTCCGTGCCAAATTCCGTAGTCGCAATCGCGGCGTTCGATTTCGCATTCCCTGCTTTTCCCTCAGCCCCGTGCCAAGCGTGCCGTCAGTGTTCTGGAGAATGCATAGGGGAAGCAGATAAAAATCGGTCCAACCAGCAAAGCGACGGCGGGATGGACTGCCCGATAGAGGACCAGTTGAAACACTATGTCCATGACGACCCCGATCGCGAGCAGACTGCTGAGAGCTGTGGCTCTACTTCGCAGCAATTCTTTTCGACGTCCGGCATGGAAGAGCAGCATGAAGAGATAGGACGGATTCTCCGTCTTGGCATCAGCCAAGCCTCCGCGAATCCCTAGGACGCTGGCGGTCATCGGCTGCAGGATGAAGCGGAGGCGTCCGGCGCCTGTGAACCGCTGCGGCAATTCTTCGAGGAACTGCCTAGAGAACAGGTACACGCGGCCCGTCTCGATAGTATCTATAATCGCAAACGGTACCGCGGCAGCGACCACGAGAATCGCCAGTGTGATCCTGACAGTCTCGCGTCGCACGGTCACGCCCTCGACCGGAGGAAACGCGATACTCTGCCCGCGGTTCGGCTCATATCCCCGGGCCCTCGCTACCCAGCTGCGCGGGCTGCCTGCGTGAACGCAGCCTGCCTGCCCACCTCTAGGGCCCGCTTGGGGTCCAGGAAGCCGTAAAGCTCGATGATCTTGGCCACGAGCCCGGTCCAGCCGGTCTGGTGGCTGGCGCCCAGCCCGGCACCATTGTCGCCATGAAAGTACTCATAGAATAGAATGTGATCTCGCCAGTGGGGATCGCTCTGGAATTTCTCGGTGCCGCCATAGACGGGTCGCCGGCCATGCTCGTCCCGAGTAAAAATCCGGCTAAGCCGATCCGCTAACTCCTTGCTCACTTCGAAGAGGTTCATGAGCTTGCCGGAACCCGTAGGGCATTCGATTTTGAAGTTGTCACCGTAGTACAAATAGAAGTTCAGTAGTGATCGGATGATGAGCGCGTTAACCGGCATCCAGATCGGTCCTCGCCAGTTCGAATTGCCGCCGAACATGCCAGTATCGGACTCGGCCGGTAGGTAGTCCACGCGGTGCTCCTGGCCGCCTACGTTTAAGATGAACGGATGCTGTTCGTGGAATTTCGAGAGCGAGCGGATCCCGTGAGGGCTGAGGAACTCTTCTTCATCTAACATCTTCGTCAGAATCCGGCGCAGGCGCGTTGGGTTTACGAGGGCCAATATCCCGCGCTCGGCTACTCCCAAATGTCCCGGGCCCGTGGGGTGGATGGTCTCCTGGAGTTCGGGAATGCGGCGCAGGCGTTCATGCAACCCGGCTATTGTTTGCGGGATACGGTCCCGCATCGACTTTTCCATAACCGTCGTGGCGCATAGTGGGAGAAGCCCTACCATCGAACGCACCTTGAGCCTTTGAGAGCTTCCGTCGGGCAACCGTAGCAGGTCGTAATAGAAACCTTCCTCCTCGTCCCACATGCCGTCCTGACCTGACCGGTTCATGGCCGACCCGATGTAGCAGAAATGTTCGGCGAACTTCAAAATCATGGGTTCGTAGCTGGAATCATGAGCGGTGATCTCGAACGCGAGATCGAGCATGTTCTGGCTGAACAGGGCCATCCAGGCCGTGCCGTCGGCCTGCTCCAGATGACCACCGGTGGGAAGTGGGGCGCTGCGGTCGAATACGCCGATGTTGTCTAGCCCGAGAAAGCCTCCCTCGAACACGTTCTTGCCGAAGCGGTCCTTGCGGTTAACCCACCAAGTGAAGTTCAGTAGCAGCTTGTTGAACGTCTGCTTTAGGAAATCCACATCGGTGTGGCCGCGCAGGGCCTGTTCGGTTCTGTGTATGAAGAGAGCGGCAAAGGCATGGACGGGAGGGTTCACATCGCTGAAGTTCCACTCGTAGGCAGGCATCTGGCCGTTGGGGTGCAGGTAGGCAGAGCGCAGCATTAGCTCTATCTGCTCCTTGGCGAAATCAGGGTCCACGATTGATAGTGGGAGCGCGTGGAAGGCCAGGTCCCAGGCCGCGTACCAGGGATATTCCCACTTGTCGGGCATTGAGATGATGTCCTGGTTCAGCATGTGGTACCACTCCGAGTTCCGAGAATTTCGATATCCGGTATGGAGCGGATTGGAGCGGTGTTCGTCCAGCCAGTTGTCACCGTCAAAAAAGAAAAACTGCTTGCTCCAGAGCATGCCGGCAAGGGCTTGGCGCATCACTTTAGCAGCGTCCCGGGAAATCGACGGCGGAGTCACCGAGCGGTAGAAGTCGTCCGCCTCTTGAAGCCGGACGGAAAGGATCTTCTCAAACTCGGTACCGAAACTGGATGCGGTAGTTTTGCCTTTTCCGTTCTTTTTCGCGTCGGCTGCGCCGGTCAGACGCAGCCGTACGGTTGACGACTGCCCGGGAGCCACCACGAGCTGATAGTGCGCGGCTACCTTGGTGCCTTCCTTCGCGGGGTTCACTGCGCGCTGATCGCCTTGTACCACGCAGTTGTTGATGCCGTCCTTGACGTAGGGGCTCTCGTTCTTGTGCCCATGGAAAAGCCGCTCGTGGTTTGTTTCGTTCTCGGTGAAGAGCAATGGCACTTCGCCTTCGCAGTGAAGGGTATAGGTGCCCAGTAGCGGATGAGCGATCTCGACCGCTCTCGTGCCCGCGAGCGCCTCGAGCTGCTTGAGCTTCGGTTTCTCGGCAGCTCTGTTAGATGCGGCAATCCACGACGACCAGTCGTTCCGGAACCACACCGTTGGCAACAGATGCAGTTCGCATGCGTCCGGTCCGCGGTTGGTTGCAGTGATCCGCACGAGGACGTCCTCCGGGCCGTGCTTGGCATACTCCACGAAGACATCGAAGTAGCGGTCGTCCTCGAAGACGCCGGTATCCAAGAGTTCGTACTCCATTTCGTTCCTGGAACGGCGGCGGTTCGTCTCCACTAGATCGGCATAGGGATAGGCCGCCTGCGGGTACTTGTAGAGAAACTTCATGTAGGAGTGCGTCGGCGTGCTGTCGAGGTAGAAGTAGTACTCCTTCACGTCCTCGCCGTGATTGCCTTCGCTGTTAGTCAATCCGAAGAGGCGTTCCTTGAGAATTGAATCTTTGCCGTTCCACAACGCTAGCGCGAAGCAAAGGTGCTGTTTGTCATCGGAAATACCGGCGATGCCGTCCTCGCCCCAGCGGTATGCGCGCGAGCGGGCATGATCATGAGTGAAAAAATTCCAGGCGTCACCGCCTTCGCTGTAGTCCTCTCGGACGGTGCCCCACTGCCGCTCACTGAGATACGGCCCCCACTTCTTCCAAGGCACACCCTCTTCACGCGCACTCTTCAATCGCTTTTGTTCTACAACCTCAGCGGAGGAGAACGGGGAGTCTTTTTTGATGTGAGGCTCCAAGGGCTTTTGCGTTGAGTTCATGTCTTTAACTCCTTTTCATGCCTTCGACGCGTTGTTATTGGCTGCCGAGTGTCAGCGACCCGACCCAAATGCAGACCAAAGAACGAACGATATCCATGCAACGCTATTTCCCAGGAGCGTCCAGCACATGACGGAGGGGAGCGGGCTTCACTTCTCCCGCATTCGAAGTCATTAGCAACACGGCCGTAAATCCTCGTGTGAGCCAACTTGCATTAAGGCTTGCGTCCTGACTTGCTGGACGCGATCGTCATTATGAATGCAGCTCGCACCGGGAAATCTTTAAGCTGTAGCGCGAGGACGAGGGGATTGTTGTCTCCCGCCGTTCGGATCCCCGACGCGAATGGAGGGCTCGACATCGACCGAAATGAGACCGTGCTTCAGAGCGAACAAGACCAACTCCGCGTTACTCTTCAGGTTAAAAACATCCATGATGTGATGCTTATGAAACTCGACAGTCTTCTCGCTCAGTTCCAGGAGCCCAGCGATTTGCTTCATCGGACGTCCTTCAGCCAACAATTGCACCACTTCTCTTTGTCGTGGGGTTATTTCTTTCGAGTATTGTCGCGCCCTGGTTTTCGCTTGGACCCAATCCACCGCCCGCAGCCTGGGTGTAACGTAGGGCTGGCCATGCAATACGTGATCAATCGCCGTTAGCAGTTCTGGTCCTGCTGAGAGTTTAAGAACAAACCCAATTGGACCTAACTCCAGCGCGGCGGCCGCAAGATTCGCGTCAGCGTGCATGGTCAAGAATATGAACTTGATGTTTGGGACTTGCGTTTTGGCCCTGCGGGCTGCTTCCAAGCCGTTCAGTAGCGGCATCGCGACGTCCAGGATGACAACATCAGGCCGAAGTCGCACGGCGGCTTCCACCATTGCACGACCGTCGAGCACGACTCCCACAACAATATGGGTTTTCTCGAGGAAGGTACGCAGTACCTCGGCAAACATCGCATGGTCATCTGCGATCAGGAAGCGCGGACTAGAAGAATTCGAGTGGATTCCCATAGCGTCTGACCTTGCTGAGCCGTCAGCGAATAGCGGGCAAAGCGTACGTGCGTGTTCACGACGAACGGCGAACGCCCTAGCTGTGGCGGAAGGTATCCAATGTAGCGCTCGCTGTCACCTAGGGGAAACCCTAGGCACGCCCGAGCGTCTCTGGGCTGAACATGGTAGGCTTGCCAATCAAATCATGCGACTTCACGCGGAGGGCATTCATGCCCGGCCAGTCCTACGCCACCATGCACCTAGGCTTAGCCGCCGCACACTTCACCTTCCTTCGGAATTCGTCCGTGTACGCCAGCGGACCGTCAACGACTCCGAAAAAGGATATAAAAAACGAGGCCACCCGCATTGATCAGTTCAGCCCCCTGAGGTTACCGTGACTGAAAATCTGTCAGGCTCAACAACCCACGAAGATGTTCACATTACGATGTCTGAGATGGGATCTTCTTCCCCCTTCCCATTACAGAGAAAGTGCAGTTCGGCCTTGGAAACGTCCAGTGGAGCGCAGCAGGTTCGCATCTTAGTGGTGGAGGATTTTCCGCAATTTCGAGAATACATTTCCGCCGCACTGGAGGAAAGGCCCAATTTGCGGATCATCGGCGAAACGGCAGACGGGTTAGAAGCGATTCAAAAAGCTGTGGAACTGAAACCCGATTTAATTCTGATGGACATCGGTCTGCCGTCACTGAATGGAATTGATGCTGCCCGAAGAATTCTTGAACTTGTGCCGAAAACTAAAATAATTTTCTTGAGCCAGGAATCCTCTATTAACGTGGTGCAAGTTGCTCTGAACGTTGGTGCGTGCGGCTACGTTGTCAAGATAAAGGCCGCGCGCGAACTTCTGCCAGCGATTGACGCAGCCGTCTCACGTTAAGCGCTCGCCGCCTCCGTGACGTCGTTCAGTTCTCAAGACATCCTCCGCAAGCGATCCCAATTCTTGTGTAGGGGTTGTCGATTGCAGTACGCCGCAGTTCAAACAAGTAAACAGCTTCGAAAGTGGGTAATCCTCTCAGCAGGAGACTCCGCCTGAGAATTCGAGGCCTGCCAAGTTAGTTTCCTCAGCTAAGAGGTGCGCTCGCGTGGATCTTTGTCCCACGCTGGGCTTGTGAGTCGATGGAAAACGCTCCGTTCACGAGTTTCAATCGCTCCCGCATGCTGGTGAGGCCAAGCCCGCTTCCCAGGATTGCCACTCCGGGGTCAAAGCCAAGCCCCGAATCGCACACGGTGAGGTGAATTGCATTTGATGTTCCGAACAATTCAACGTCGAAGTGCCGTTTCCCACTGTGTTTCGCCGAATTGAGCAGTGCCTCCTGCAGAACTCGGAAGAGGGGAAAGGAAATCTCCAGAGGCACATGGCTTGGTACGTCGTGGCTTTTGAAATCAATTTCGACTTTCTTCTGTCCGGCGAACTCGTTGCAGAAGGATTTGGCCGACGCCTCGATTCCCAAATACTCTAAATTCGAAGAGCGCAATCGGTGCGAGATTGCGTGAAGGTCGGCACCAATATCGGATACGCTCTGCCATAATTCTCGAGTCTGGCTGCTGACTTCAGGAATGGATTCCGAACGAGTGTGTTCGAGTTCTCCCAATCGTTCGAGGGCGCAGGCCACGAGCGCAATCCGTTGATTGATGTCTTCGTTCAGTTCTCGGGCGATTCTGGTGTACTCGCGCTCCTCGGCATCAATCAGTTTGCGGTGCACGCTGGAGCGGGCATCCTCAGCCATCTTCCGCAGCTTGGAGACCAGGCTAGCGACGACAACCGAGGTGGTCAGGAAAGCAATGAGGGCCACAACGTCTAGCGGATCGTCCACCCGAAAAGAGTACTTTGGCGGAGCAACGAAGTATCCCAGGCAGAAAACCGCAACGACCGAGACAAAAATCGACGAAACAAAATCCCCCTCACGGGACAGCAGCACTACGACAATCATGTAGAAGAAGCCAGCTGTAGCGAGGTTGAAGTGCAGTCGAATGGAAACTACTGTAATCAATGCTAGTGCAACGCCGCCCAAGAAGCACAACGTCGCTGAGAGCCAGAGTTTATGAAAATGGTTGTACCGCACGCGAACGCGACCCCACTCGCGGAATGTTCGATCGTCCGCCGTAGCCTTGAACAGCACACTATAATGGCGGGGCAGGCATTGCAACCAGGCGATCTGGCTCACGATGAGCTTCTAGCGGGGTGCTTCCGGTAATTCAGCCGGACCCTGTCGGCTGGTGCGGTCGGGGAAGCTGAGCAGAGCCACTGCCGGGAGACCTACGGATTTAACGAGATTAATCCCTGCTTCAGTGCGAATAGGACCAGGTCGGCATTACTTCCAAGATTGAACGTTTTCATGATGTGGTGCTTGTGGAACTCCACAGTTTTCTCAGTTACGCCCAATAGACCGGCGATTTCCTTCACAGAACGCCCTTCAGCGAACAACTGAACGATACCCCTTTGTCGCTGGGTCATTTCCGTCGAGAATTGCCGCGCCTTGTCCTTCGTTGCGACCCAGTCGTCAGCCCTCAGCTTGGGCGTTACATACGATTTGCCATGCAAGACGTGGTCAATCGCCTTTAGTAGCTCCTGTCCGGGCGAGTGTTTCAGCACGAACCCGATTGCTCCGAGCGCGAGAGC
>Ga0308309_10000718_pt1 | contig 20444 bp, 14 predicted proteins | sample HubBroMetageWFT5_FD_192491 | JGI IMG/M metagenome (GOLD analysis project Ga0308309, IMG submission 192491) | Warmed and freeze-thawed soil microbial communities from the Hubbard Brook experimental Forest, New Hampshire - Hubbard Brook CCASE Soil... | ecosystem: Environmental > Terrestrial >...
GGGGGGAGGCTGCGGCTTTTGCCGCGGACGAAGGGGATTATGCAGAACGAGCAGCGATTGTTGCAGCCGTCTTGAATTTTTAGGATGGGGCGGGTGTGATTCCCTTCTCCGCCTTGGATGGGGGCGGAGAGGAATTCGGGGTGGGCGAAGATGTCGCCGGTGAGGATGTTGGGAAGGTGGGGCGAGTCGTCGGGATTGGAGACCTTGCCGAGTCGGGGCGCAATGAATTGCGCCCCTACAAAGGGATGAAACGGGGCGGCCGAATCAGAAACTAGGGCAGCGGCGGGGAAGAAATTGTTTGAGGGGGCGGCTGGCTGGGTGGTTGAGAGTGCGTTGACCAGATCGGGGATTTGGGGTTTGTGGGAATTGCCTACTACCCAGCTGACGCCGGGGAGGGCGGCTAGCTCTTCGGGGGCGCGTTGGGCGTAGCAGCCGGTGACGATAAGGCGGGCTGCGGGATTTTGGGCGTGGATTTTGCGGATGGAATCGCGGGCTTGGGCGTCGGCAGCGGCGGTTACGGTGCAAGTGTTGAGTACGACGATGCTGGCCGTCGTGGGATTGGGGGCAGGGGTGCAGCCGCGATCGAGGAGCTGGCGTTCGAGGGCGGCACCATCGGCTTGTGTGGCGCGGCAGCCGAATTGTTGGATGTAAAAGGTGGTCATGGCGTCGAGCGCGCGCATTTCAAAAATATTTAGACAGAGTTCACGGAGGACGCAGAGTGCGCAGAGAAGAGAGGCAGTAAGATACCTCTCGGCTCCTTGCGGGTCTCGTGGACAGAAGACTAGGATAACTGCGTCGATGCTTTATGGGAAGGCGGTTGAGATGGAAGTGGAATGGGCCGAAAGCAATGGTGGCGCGGGCAGGCGGTTGCGGCTGGCTTTACTCGCCGCATGGCAGGCCGCTACAATCTTCTCCTGAAAATGTGTGCCCTGCGGCGACACCCCTCTGCGCTGGACGACCCCAAGATTTCGGTGGTGATTCCGGTTTACAACGAGAAGGCGACGATCGAGGAGATTTTGCGACGCGTTCAGGAGATGGGGATGCGCATGGAAATCGTCATCGTGGACGACTGCTCGACGGATGGGACGCGGCAATATCTGGAAGCAATGGTGCAAGCTCAAGGTAAGGGCGAGACGTGGGCGCCGGCGCATGACGGCGGCGATCCGGTGGATGTGCGGGACTTGCGGATTTTTTTTCAGGTGCAGAACCAAGGTAAGGGCGCGGCGTTAAGGCGCGGGTTTGCAGAGACGACCGGGGACATTGTTTTGGTGCAGGATGCGGATTTGGAGTATGACCCGAAGGATTATCCGACATTGCTGGGGCCGATTATTGATGGGCGGGCGGACGTGGTGTTTGGATCCAGATTTCTTGGCGGACCGCAGAGGGTGCATTACTTTTGGCACTATGTGGCTAACAAGGTTTTGACTCTGCTTTCGGATGTGATGACGAATTTGAAGCTGACGGACATGGAGACTTGCTACAAAGTGTTCCGCAAAGAGGTGCTGGAGGGGATCAAGCTGAAGTCGAACCGGTTTGGATTCGAGCCGGAGATTACTGCAAAGATTTCGAAAGGCAAGTGGCGGATTTACGAAGTGCCGATTAGCTATGCGGGGCGGACGTACGAGGAAGGAAAGAAGATTACGTGGAAAGACGGCGTGCAGGCGTTGTGGTGCATTTTTCGGTACAAGATCGCGGATTAGTGAAAGGTGAGTAGTGAATAGTGAGTAGTGCTGAGGCCATCCACAATTCAGTGTAGTGTTGGGTCACGGAATTCCACTTCGGCGAAAATAAAGTTCGAGCAAGAAAACCGAAAGACAATCAAAGACAACTTGTTTTGTGACGCCGTTGTATTTGGGAATTCGGGCTGAGGGCTAGCGCGAAGCGGCTTCGGCGTAGCCGTGCGGGTGTTTCTGTTTCCACGACCAAGCTGAGGTGATGATTTCTTCGAGGGAGGAGTGCTGGGCTTCCCAACCTAGTGCGCGGTGAAGCTTCTCCTTGCTGGCGACCAGGACGGCGGGGTCGCCGGGACGGCGTAGGGAGACTTTGCGAGAAATTTTGCGGCTTGTGATTTTTTCAGCGGCGTCGATGACTTCGAAGATGGAGAAGCCGCGGCTGTTGCCGACGTTGAAGGCTTCGCCGGAGACGGTTTCTATGGCTTCGAGCGCGCGGAGGTGGGAATCGGCGATGTCCAGGACGTGGATGTAGTCGCGGACGCAGGTGCCGTCGGGGGTCGGGTAGTCTGAGCCGAAGACTTCGACGTGAGGTATAACGCCCAGGGCGGCGTCGAGAACTTTAGGAATGAGGTGGGTTTCGACACGATGGTGCTCGCCGCGTTCCGTGGAGGCGCCGGCGGCGTTGAAATAGCGGAGAGTAGCGTAGTGGAGGCCAGTGTAGGCGCGATAGTCGGAGAGGATTTCTTCGAAGCGGAGTTTGGATTTGCCGTAAGGGTTGATGGGGTTTTTGGAATGATCTTCGGGGATTGGAACGGTGTGGGGTTCGCCGTAAGTCGCGGCCGTGGAAGAAAAAATGAATTTTTTTACGCCGTGGCGGGTTACGGCGTCGAGGAGATTGACGCCAGCAGCGATGTTGGCGGCGTAGAACGTGCTGGGCTCGCGGACGGATTTGGCAACTAGCGCTTCGCCTGCAAAATGCATGACCGCGTCAATCGCGTACTTGGAGAAGATTTCTTCGATTTGTGCGCGGACGCCGAGATCGGCTTTGCAGAAGATTGCTTTGGGAGGGACGGCGGCGGCGTGGCCTTCTTGGAGATTATCCAGCGCGATGACCCGATAGCCTCGTGCCAGGAGAACCTCCGCGCAGATGCTTCCGATGTAGCCTGCGGCTCCGGTTACAAGAACGTTCAAGGAAGTGACCTCGCCTTCATACGAAGAATGTGACGTGCAGTCGCACAATTATTAAAACTATCAGGATGGCGACGGGTTGTCAGCGGAGAAGTGGCGAAGGATTCGAAGGGGATGAGGGTTCGAAAGTAAGTCGCGATGGTTAGAGCAGAGGCAGGGCAAGCCCCGCCCCTACAAACCCTTGGCGAGGAGTGAGGATTATGGGGCCGACATGCGGCGCTGGAAAGTGAGAAGGATCAGGTCGGCGCGGCGGCGCACACCGAATTTGCTGAGGAGATTGGAGACGTGAAATTTTACGGTGCGCTCGGCGATGTTGAGTTTGCTGGCGATTTCTTTGTTGGAAAGATTTTCCAGGAGAGAGTCCAGGACTTCTTGCTCGCGGCGGCTGAGATTGGTGACGGAATCGGTTTTGAGACGGCGCCCCTGACTCGTGAGAACAGAATCCACGAAGCCGGAAAGGACAGAACGCGGAACCCAGAACCCGCCGTTGGCGACGAGGGGCAAGGCGCGGATCAACTGATCGCGCGCTTCCGTGTAGGTGAGAAGACCCTTAACACCGAGACGCAAGAGCTGGTAGCTGTTGGCGTCGGTATGCTGTTCGCCGACGACGATAAGGCGCGCCTCGGGATGACGTTCGAGCAGGTTGGCCAAGAGAGCGCCAGTGGCGGGGCGGGCGGCGTGTCCATCGATGACGTAGACCTGCGCGACGGGAGGCTCGAAATTGCGCATATCGGGCGCAAGAGTGGATTCGAGTTGCTTGACGACGACTTTGAATTGAGCCTTCGACAAGACGCGTTCGAACTCGCTCAGCACCAAGGGGTGGGGCGAGAGAATGCAAACCGTCATCTTTGAACTTGTTCGCTTGGTAGCCACTATGTGCCAGCGTAGTGAAAACTGTCCTTTGGGGCAAGTCCCTTGGAAGGGGCTGTTCTCGAATTGTTACGTAACAGGTAGGGTGCTTTTTCGGCGGGGGCCGAGGGGGGGATTCTTCAGAAGGACATCCACTATGCGCTCGGCGGAGTGGCCGTCCCAGAACGGGGGGATGCGGCCGGGCTTGCCGTTTCCCGCGAGGATGGCCTGGGCGGCGGCAATGATTTTTGCAGGGTCTGTGCCGATGAGGAGATTTGTGCCTTCGGAGATGGTGATGGGGCGTTCGGTGTTCTCGCGAAGCGTGAGGCAAGGGACGCCAAGAGCGGTGGTTTCTTCCTGAATGCCGCCGGAATCGGTCAAGACTAACGCGGCTTTGCTGAGGAGGCAGAGAAAATCCAGATAGCCAATGGGCGGGATCAGGCACAGCTGGGGATGGGTTTTGATGCCGGCTTGAGTGAGGCGCTGCTGGGTGCGGGGATGAACGGGAAAGATGACTGGAACCTGGGCGGCGATGGAATCTATGGCGCCGAGGAGCTCGGCAAGTTTTTCGGTGGAGTCAACGTTGGAAGGGCGATGCAGCGTGAGGACACCGAAGCGTTGCCAGTTGGCGGCGTTCTTGAGGTTGAGATTTTCGCCTATGGGGGAATTCTGGGCGACGGGAAGAAAATGCCGGAGAGAATCGATCATGACGTTGCCGACGAGATAGATGGACTCGCGGGGACGGCCTTCCTTGAGGAGGTGCTGGATGGCGTCTTCTTCGGTGACGAAGAGATAGTCGGCGAGGGCATCGGTGAGAATGCGGTTTATTTCTTCGGGCATGGAGCGATCGAAGCTGCGGAGGCCGGCTTCGACGTGGGCTACGGGAATGCCGAGTTTTACGGCAGCTAGAGAGACGGCGATGGTGGAATTGACGTCGCCAACTACGAGAACCAGATCCGGCTGGTGTTCGAGCAAGACGGGCTCGACACGCTTGAGAATCTCGGCGGTTTGCGAGGCATGGGAGCCGGAGCCGACTTCGAGATTGACGTGAGGGGCGGGAATGCCCATCTGGCGGAAGAAAATGTCGGAAAGGGCTTCGTCGTAGTGCTGGCCGGTGTGAACGAGGACGGGTTCGATCTCCGGGTGGCGCTGCATCTCGCGGATGAGCGGAGCAATCTTAGGGAGATTGGGGCGAGCGCCTACGATGTTGATGATTTTCAGCCTGGGGATCATGAACTACTCGGATGCGTCCGAGGGCGGAAGTATAGCATTTGAGTTCAGGCAGTTCGGGGCGCTGGGATGACCGTTCGCTCCTAAAAAGCACTACTTCGCTGCAAGGCGTTCGATTCCTGTGTGGAACCTGCGTAAAATAGAGATGTACACCAGACGCGGCTTTCTCTGCCGGTGTCCCCAATGCAACAGGAAGTCCGTTAAGGAGTTGCGAGTTTTTCCGCTAATGCGCAATTTGAATGAATCGACGAAGGCTCTGCGAGAGTTGCTCTCGGAGCGGATTCTTGTGCTCGATGGAGCCATGGGGACGATGCTGCAACAGCGGCATCTGACTGCGGAGGATTTTGGCGGGGCGGCGCTCGAAGGCTGCAACGAGAATTTGGTGCGTACGCGGCCGGATGTGGTGTTGGACATTCATAGGAAGTATTTCGAGGCAGGGTCAGACATTGTTGAGACTAATAGCTTTGGCGGGGCACCGATCGTCCTGGCGGAGTATGGGTTGGCTGCGGACGCGCATTTATTGAATAGGCGCGCGGCGGAATTGGCGCGGCAAGCGGCGGATGAGTTCAGCACGACTGGGAAGCCGCGGTTCGTTGCGGGGTCCGTGGGGCCAACGACGAAGGCGATCACAGTGACCGGAGGCGTAACGTTTGATGGTCTAATCGAGGCATACCACGCGCAGGCGAAGGGGTTGGTCGAAGGCGGCGTGGATCTGCTGCTGGTCGAAACTTGCCAGGACACGCGAAATATCAAGGCGGCGCTTCTGGCTATTCAGAAGCTTTCGAAAGAAATTGGGATGCAGGTGCCGGTGATCGTATCGGTGACGATTGAACAAAACGGGACGATGCTTGCAGGGCAGACTGTCGACGCGATGTGGGCATCGTTGCGGCACGCGAAGCCACTGGCGTTCGGCATGAATTGCGCGACGGGGCCGGAGTTCATGACCGATCATCTGCGAACGCTGAGCCAACTCTCGAGCGAATACGTCTCTTGCTATCCGAATGCAGGGCTGCCGGATTCAGAGGATGGGAAATACCACGAGACGCCTACAACGCTGGCGACACAACTCGAAAGATTCGTCGGAAACGGATGGCTCAACATCGTGGGAGGGTGCTGCGGGACGACGGAGCAGCACATACGCGCAATCGCGCAGATGGTGGAGGGCAAGAAGCCGCGCGTGCGGCCGGGGGAATCGCACCGGGCGGTGTATTCGGGAATCGAGACGATTGAGGCGGAGGACAGTACGCGGCCGCTGTTGGTGGGCGAGCGGACGAACGTTATCGGATCGAGGCTCTTCAAGAACCTGGTGGCCGAAGAGAAATGGGAGGAGGCTAGCGAGATTGCGCGGCGGCAGGTGAAGGGCGGGGCGCATATCGTGGACGTGTGCCTGCAGAGCACGGAGCGGGATGAGAAGAAGGATATTCCGGAGTTTTACGAGAAGCTGATTCGAAAAGTGAAAGCGCCGGTGATGATTGATACGACCGATGCGACGGCGATCGAATTGGCGCTGACGTATTGCCAGGGCAAGTCGATCATTAATTCGATCAACCTTGAAGATGGGGAAGAAAAGTTCGAGCGCGTGGTGCCGATTGCGCATGATTTTGGGGCGGCGGTCGTTGTTGGGTGCATCGATGAGGACAAGCTGCAGGCGCAGGCGTTTACGCGGGAGCGGAAGCTGGCGGTAGCGCAACGCAGCTACAAACTTCTGACGGAAAAATATGGGTTAGGACCGGAAGACATCATTTTCGATCCGTTGGTGTTTCCGTGTGCTACGGGCGACGAGAATTATATCGGCGGTGCGGTCGAAACAGTCGAAGGTATCCGGCTGATCAAGCAGGCGCTGCCGGATGTGCGGACGATTTTGGGGATTTCGAATGTTTCGTTCGGGTTGCCCGCGGGCGCGCGTGAGGTGGTGAATTCGGTATTTCTCTACTACTGCACGAAAGCGGGGTTGGATCTCGCGATTGTGAACGCGGAAAAATTGGAGCGGTTTGCTTCGATTCCGCAACACGAGAGAGACCTTGCGGAGAACCTTCTGTTTTCGCATCCGCCGAAGGACGTGCCTGCGGATCATTCGCAGGCGGAGTTGCTGCGGAATGTTCCGGCAGACTGGCGGGAGCAGAAGAAGGAGCAGCGCGCGGCGGTTAATCAGTATCACATCTCTGCCATCGCCGAATATTTCCGGACTGCAAAGAAGAAGGAGAAAAAGCTTGCGGCAGACCTTCCGCTGGACGAGCGGCTGGCTAATTACATTATCGAGGGGACGCGGGATGGTTTGATCGCCGATCTGGAGCGCAAGCGCGGGGAAGGCGCGGCACCTCTGGACATCATTAATGGCCCGTTGATGACCGGGATGGCGGAGGTGGGGCGGTTATTTAATGCGAACGAGCTGATCGTGGCCGAGGTGCTGCAATCCGCGGAGGCTATGAAGGCTTCGGTGAGCCATCTCGAGCAGTTCATGGAGAAGGCGGACACGGCGAAGCGCGGGAAGATCGTGCTAGCGACGGTGAAAGGCGACGTCCACGACATTGGGAAGAATCTCGTTGAGATTATTTTGAAGAACAACGGCTATGACGTGGTGAACCTCGGGATCAAGGTGCCGCCGGAGGAACTGATCAAGGCATATCAAGCTCATCGGCCGGACGCGATCGGGCTTTCCGGGTTGCTGGTGAAGAGCGCGCAACAGATGGTGATCACGGCGAGTGATTTGAAGGATGCGGGAATCGAGATACCGCTGCTAGTGGGCGGGGCGGCGTTGTCCGCGAGATTTACGCAGACCAAGATTGCACCAAGTTACGGCAGGGCGGTGTGCTACGCGAAAGACGCGATGACGGGACTTCGGCTGATGAACCAGTTGATGGACCCCGCGACACGTGAACAAGTTCTGCACGAACACGCGGCGGCCGGAAACGGGTTTGCGGTGGCAACGACGGTGAAGATAACGGAGATACCCAAGATTACGCGGTCGCCAAAGGTGCGGACGGATTTGCCGATTCCGAAGATAGCGTATCTCGATAGAAAAGTGCGGTTGGTGCCGGATTTAAACGAGGTGTGGAGTTACATCAACCCGTTCATGTTGTATGCACGGCACATGGGATTTCGTGGAGATTTTGAAAAGCGCTTTGCTGAGCGGGACCCAAAGGCGGTCGAGTTATTTGAAAGTATGGAAGAGGTGAAACGCGACGCGGCGGAATTCATGAAGCCGCGCGTGGTTTGGCAGTTCTTTGAAGCGGAGGCCGAGGGCGAGGCAATGCATCTGTTCGCTCCTGGCGGAGCGGAGCCTGTGCATACGTTTCGGTTTCCACGTCAGCGGGGGGGTGACTTTCTCTGCCTTAGCGACTATGTGCTGCCGGCACAGAATGGGAAACGGGATCACGTTGCTCTGTTCGTTGTAACGGCGGGCGAAGGCGTGCGCGAGCGATCGGAAAAAGCGAAGAACGAAGGCTACTATTTCAAGTCGCACGGGATGCAGGCGCTGGCCATCGAATCAGCGGAAGCGTGCGCGGAATGGCTGCATCGGCGGATTCGCGAGGATTGGGGTTTTCCCGACGGACCGGAAATGACCATGGCGCAGCGATTTACTTCGCGTTATCGAGGAAAGCGCTACAGCTTTGGATACCCGGCCTGTCCGAACCTCGAAGATCAGGCGGGGATTTGGAAACTGTTACAACCCGAAGAGATTGGGATACAGCTAACCGAAGGTTTCATGATGGATCCGGAAGCGAGCGTGAGCGCGCTTGTGTTTCATCATCCGGATTGCACGTATTTCTCCGTGGGCGATACCTCCGACAACTGAGCGTAGAGCCAGCGGATGCAGTCCGGGAAAGGGACTGCGGTATTGCGAGCGGCCTGACCGCACATGTAAGATCACCTGCGGCTGAAGAGTGTTCCGCAACAAGAAATCTCACGAAGCCGGGACAACGAGCGTGCAACCATGAACTTCCTCGAAGTCGCCATCTTGCGCTGGTATAGCGCGAATCTAACAGCTAGCTTTGGGGCCGGGCCATTCCCGTTTGGCTTGGCCTTCGATGGAGGAAACATTTGGGTCGCAAATAACGGCGGTAGCACGGTGACCAAGCTGCGGGCCTGTGATGGGGCAAGTCTGGGAACGTTTGCCGTGGGAACTTCGCCGGAGGGAGTGGCGTTTGATGGCGCCAACGTCTGGGTGACGAACTTCGGCAGCAACAATGTAACGAAGTTGCGTGCTAGCGACGGCACGAGTCTGGGCACGTTTGGAGCCGGGATAGGACCCGAAGGTGTGGCATTTGACGGTGCCAATATCTGGGTAGCGAATTCGGGGAGCAACAATGTGACCAAGTTGAGGGCCAGCGACGGGGCCAATCTTGGGACATTTGCGGCGGGAAATCAGCCGCGTGCGGTGGCCTTTGATGGCGCTAACATCTGGGTGACGAATCGGCTCAGCAACAATGTGGCCAAGCTGCGGGCCAGCGATGGCACAAATCTTGGAGCGTTTGCCGTCGGGACGTTCCCGCTTGGCGTAGCGTTTGATGGCGCCAATATCTGGGTAGCGAACGCAAATAGCAACAATGTGACCAAGTTGCGGAGTACCGACGGCGCCAATCTTGGGACATTTGAGGTGGGAACCGGTCCGCGGGCCGTGGTTTTTGACGGATTGCATGTGTGGGTAGCCAATACCTTAAGTAACGATGTAACGAGGCTGCGGGCCAGCGACGGCGCCGATCGGGGAACATTCGCGGTGGGAACTGCCCCGGAAAACTTGGCGTTTGACGGTGGAAACATCTGGGTGTCCAATTCCGCCAGCAATACGCTCTCGAAACTGTAAAACTGGGCGAGCCGACCGACGCACACTCTGAACATCCCCAGCGACTCGGCGTTGCGCACTTCATGATGACTGGCCCAGGATGTTGACTTGGTGTGCCACCGCGAGAATCGGTCCAGAGAACATCAAGGACTTCTGAACTTATCCGTTAAGAAGGCTTTCGGACCAAAGATTCCAAGCGTCCATGTGTTTTTGCGGAGAACTCTCCGGAAAATTCAGCGCATTAAAGCGTGAGCCAGCAACTTGGTATCGATGATGATGTTGGTGACTGGAAAGAACACGTGGGCCAGCAAGAAACTGAACAAGAAGGCGCTCGCGTAAAAAGAGGCCGGATGTACGTGCAACCATTGCAGCATCGGCCGCGACAAAAAACTGCGAACTTGTTCCCGAGTCAGCCAATACCCAGCGGCGATTCCCATCAGGGCACCGGCTATCAAGTCCGTAGGATAATGCACGCCCACAAAGATTCTGGGCAGACAAATCAAGAAAACCGTATCAACGAGGGCCACCAGGCCCAATCGCCTCGAAATACTGAAGAGGCAAACGGTGAGCAAAGAGAACAATGCCGCGTGATCGCTGGGAAAGGAACTCCAATTCCCCCAGCCCTCTGCGGCTATTGGGAATGTCAAACCGAGCGATGGGGTGCTCATCGGCCTCTGCCGGAATGGGAGTACCAACACCATTATGCGGACAAGTCCCACGCACAGCATGCCCCCGATGAGACTTGCCACAATTTTTTCGCGAGCCTCCTGGAAGTGAGCGCGGTGGCTCTCATCGAACCATGCCCACCAAATCAGGGCGACAAAAAGTCCTAGTTTAAGGCTGTCTTGATAGATGCCCACGATCACTTTCGTGAGAATCGGAGAGTGACTCCCAAAATGGTTCAGGTACACCAATATGTTGTAATCGAATGAATTCATAAGCTCTTCGTGCGGTCGCCATTATTAATTCTGTAGGCCAATCACATTGAGGTCTACATCTCTATTCCCAATGTGACGCGTATCTCGTAATGCCTGCAAAGCAGCAGGCAATTTATGACGCACTCTTTGGAGCGGACGGCGGATTCACAGTGAATCGGCTCGCATGAGAGAATTCAACGCTGGCCTGACTTGATCTTCCCGGGTGAGACGCGGGCGCCGATTCCTTGATTCTCAGAAGACAACGCAAATACAAAGAGCGTGCGACCGGCGATGATAGAAACATATTGCTGGTCTGCCAGAGTGTACGAGATCGGCGCAGCGTGAATTATGCCTCCGAGAGGCGTGGTCCAAAGTTTGGCGCCCGTGTCGGCGTCCAACGCAAAGAATTCGTATCCAAACCCCGCAAACACCAAATCCCCGCCGGTGGAGAGCACTCCACCCATTTCGCCTCGCACTTCCGAGCCGCCGGCGGCGAGTAGCGAATTCCAGCGCACTTCCCCAGTGGAAACGTCGATGGCTCGAACGCCGAGAGTGACCGGCTGGTTGGGTGGTCGCTCAAACCCGCTAGCGGTGAACGGCCTGCCTTTGTGGAAGCTAGGGACTTCATCATCGAAAAAGATGTCGGTGGCATCGACTGACGGAACAAACAGAAGCTTTCGCTGGGGGTCGAAGGAAGGTGACCACCAGTTTGTGGCCCCACTGGCGGCGGGCGAGATAAGGGTGCCGGACCGACTCGGATGGGAGTTGGGCAAAGGGATTGGACGACCGTCAGCCGTAAACCCAGAGGCCCATGTCTGTTTGGCGAAAGGCTTAGCCAAAAGAAACCGGCCAGTTTTTCGATCTAGGGCATAAAAAAAGGCGTTCCGGTTGGCGAGGAAGAGCGCCGGTAACGTTTTGCCCTGCCACTCGATGTCCGCGAGAACGGGCTGCTGAGTGGAATCCCAATCGTGATCATCCGCGGGCGTGAACTGGTAGTACCAGCGCAGCTGGCCGGTCTGCGAATCTAAAGCAACCACGGAATTCGCATATAGGTTGTTCCCCTGCCGACCCTTCGAATTGAAAACGGGGTCCGGATTGCCAGTGCCCCAATAGATGAGGCCCAGAGAAGGGTCGTAGGCGCCAGTAGTCCATGCAGAGACACCGCCGTGTTGCCACGAGTCGTCGCCCCAAGTTTCATGGCCTGGCTCTCCGGGACCAGGGACAGTGTAGAACTTCCACTGCTGAGCGCCATCCGATGAGGAGTACGCAGCGATAAAACCCCGGATTCCGAAGTCACCCCCAGCTATTCCGACGACGATGCGGTCATCTACCACAAGAGGGGCGCCAGTCAAGGAATAACCTTGGTGCCAATCGGCTACTTCCATATCCCAAATCTTGGTGCCCGTAACGGCATCCAGTGCGAGGAGATGTGCATCCAGTGTTGAAACGAAAACTGTCTTGCCGAGGACGGCGACTCCGCGGTTCTGCGAGCCACAACAGAGTGGGATATTGGACGGAACAGGACGATGAAACTCCCAGAGTACAGCTCCGGAATTGGCATCGAGAGCAGTAACACCTTCCGGCGATTCGGTTACAAACATGCGACCGCCGACAACAATGGGTGAAGACTCAAGGGAAGGACTGTCGGAGGCCAGCTGAGCAGCCCAAGCCAATCGCACGCGCTGAATGTTGTGGCGGGTGATCTGGTTTTGAACAGCGTGTCGATATCCCCCGTAATTGCCGGCATAGGTGAGCCAATCCCCCGACTGGCCGGCGGAGAGGAGCATTTCCTTTGACACTGAGGGAAACGAATTAAATCCCTCAACCGAAGATTTTTGCCCCAGCGATGAATCGACAGCGGATTGTCTGAGGAATGCGCCGACCTGACAGATCTCAAGGTCCGACAGCGGCTGTGGCATCATGATGGTCCTGGGACGCCCCCACTTCACCGTGGAGAAAAACGTCCAGTCGGTCATGCGCCCGACTGCAGCGAGTAGATCGGGGCCGGTCCGACCGCGAGCATTACCACCGTGACATTCCGCGCAAGTCTGACGATAGTACTTGGCCCCGGCTACGGCCAGACTGGCATCTCCATACGGGTTTAGCAAAACCCCAGAGTTAACATTCGGCACTACTGCCAAGCGCCTCAAATTCATGGGACTGTCCGGCCGAAGCCATTTCAAGAGCAATGCAAGAGGAATTTCGGGGATTTTGCCGGACAGCTTTGCGTTCACGACAGTCAATCGCCAGGCAACAGAATGGGAAACAAGCGCCGCAACACCCAGCAATAGGACGACGGACACAATTCCGATTAAGAGAATCTGCAGCAGACGTCTGAATAGTTTCATAGTTGGGCCGCGACCAAGCGAACCGCCTCCCTACGGACATGCGAATCGAATTCCTCGCCTATGCTGCGAACGCGACCCGGTTGCGTCTCAGCCACTCGGTGAAAGCAGGATAGCGCAGACTCTGTCGAAGCCCCAAAATCGTTGGCCTTCGCTGTGTTCAGAACAACAACGAATTCGTATCAAATAGAGCAAGCGATAAGGTGATCCTCGAATTGCCTTGGCAAGAGGCTTGAGCGAACGAATGAGCGGATCGGTATCCTGCGAAGGCGTGGCGCGGAACCTGCAGTGAATGCGCTGTGGCGAGGGCTGATTCCCGGGGTAGGGAGGCGTGGCGAGAGGAGATGTAGAGAAGACCGTTACTGACCGGGGGTAGCGCGACGCATGTACATCAGGCGATCATGAAGTACGTACATGCGCCAGTTTTCGGGGCCACAAGCGGCTCTAGGGCGTCAGAAAGTTACGATCGTCTGGCTAGGCGCTTGGACGTGGGCTTCAAAGGTTTCTTCAAAAGTTTACGCGCGGAATTCACAAGACCAATTTGCGGCAATAGAAGGCCTCGGCATAACCACTGGGCGCAACGCATTCCATTCCTCGCAAACGCATTAAGGCAAGAAACGTTTCTGGCTCAAACCAAAGCTTTGAACGCTGCGTCTGGAAGGCTTGCATAAGGTAATGTACTTTCTTTTGATAAATTTCCTGTTCGAGCGGGACGAAGAAATTTGGCTGCCCCATGTCTCCGTCGTATTTTGGGATTTCGTATTCCAGGATCAAGTGGTTCCGGAACGTATTCCAGGTCATCTGCTCTACTAGCCGATGGTCTTGATGCGCGTCATTGCGGTTGTGCGTAAAAATCAGGTCTGGGGAGGTTCTCTTCAACCCCTCAAAGAAACTCTTTATTTCCGCTCCGTCGAAAGGAAAGAAGCCGTCGCGAAAATTCTTGATAAGTATCTCCTTCTTCCTGGCGGGTTCCAAAAACAACTCCGCGCTCTGACGAGCTTCCTGCTCCCGCTCTTTGTTAGAACTAAAAACGACCCAGACGACTTCCAGATGGGGGTGAGCAGAGAGCAGACGCAAAATGGTCCCACCGCACCCAATCTCGATATCGTCGGAGTGTGACCCCAGGCAGAGAACTTTAAGGGGCGTGGCGCTGCTTTGGGGAAGACTTAATGGAAGCATAAGAGTTTGTTTGAGAATGCACAGGCGCTAGCGGGTCAACGATCGCCATTGGTTTTCCAAACTTCCCACGGCGCAGCGCCACCGGTACAAAGACCTTCAAGCTGTTGTTTGTCTTTAAAAGTGTCCATGCTTGCCCAGAACCCGTCGTACGGATAACCGATGAGCTGTTTCTCGGCGACGAGCCGCTGGAAGGGTTCCATGACCAACTCTTCTTTGTCGCGCATGTAGTCGAAGATCTGCTTCTTGAAGATGAAAAACCCTCCGTTGATCCGGACGCTCCCGTTATTGATGGCATGAATCTCCGAGACGAGACTATCCGCGCCCTGTTGAATCGAAACCAAGTGATAGCTTAGATTCGGGCGAACACAAAGAAAGCTAGCAACTTTGCCTTCCCTATGGAAGTGATTTATCTGCTGTGTAAGGGGCAGGTCAGTTAAGCCATCGCTGTAGTTGGCCAGGAACTCTTCTTCTCCGTCCAAGTATTTCTGCACCTTCATCAAGCGCTGACCGATGTTCGAACTGATCCCGGTGTCTGCGAAAGTGATATTCCAATCCTGAATATCACTGTTAAGCAGCTTGATATTCTTGGCCCCGGCGGACAAGACGAAGTCGTTGGAGGTGCACTCGTTGTAGTTCAGAAAATAGCTTTTGACCGCTTCCGCGCGATGTCCCAAGCACAAGATAAAGTCTTTATGCCCAAAGTGGGCATAGTACTTCATTACATGCCAGAGGATGGGACGGTAGCCGATTTGCACCATTGGTTTAGGGATATCTTCCGCGTCACGAATCCGGAGTCCCAACCCACCGCAAAAGAGAACAACTTTCATATTCCACTCTCCAGGCCGCGTTCCATGATCAAGCGTTCACGCCGACAAATTCTTCGAGCCAAGTTTCACCTCGGAAGTGACGGTATTGTTCGGCCCGAAGCTGATCTGCCAGCCGATTGGGAGGAAGGACGACATCATCGTAAGTTATGACTGAATCTCTCGGAATCTCCCGCTTAAGCACACAGCCTTCTACCAGACCTTCTGGAAGGTAGCGATTTTGGCACATTTCGTCGGCGTTGACCGCTTCGCCGTACGTCATATACATGCCGTAGTCGTCGAGCGCCTCCCCCGCTTTCAGGTCGCGCTTGGCCACGGCGCAAACTTCAACCACGGGGCCGCCGAGTGGTTTTGCAAGGGAATCCCGGAACAGCACCACGCGAGCAATCGAACTCGGCACTTCAAAATGGACCAGATGATATGGCGTAAAGAACGAGTAGAGCGGGCCGTCTCCCATCTTATAAAGGTTTAGATAGTGCTGCTGTTTGGGATCTGGATGTTCGGCAAGACAATAAACTTTTGTGAGCGGCGTACCGACAACATAGTCGATGATTCCACCGAGCTTGCGGACCTCATGGATATCATAAAGCTTGCCGATTTTCATGACGTCTTCTTTGTAGTCTAATCCTCGCGACATGCCACGGGACCTCACCACAAATCCGGTTGCGTTAGCGACGATGGCTTGTTCGAAACTGATCTTGGAACCATCGGCAAAACTAGTCACCATGGCGGGATTCTGTCCCCACTTCTCCGCAAAGCCTTTTTGCGTCGTAGGGTTGCGGTAAGGGTCCTGAAGCCCTTTGACGTTTCCAATGACGCGAGGCGTAAGTCCGAGCCCCTTGACCCAGCGGTATAGATTGATTTGGACGCCGGGCTCATCCCCATCGCAAGCGGAAAAAATCACACCATGCTTTTCCGCATAGACATGCAGCATCGGGCCGATGGTCGCGTCGATTTCCGCGTTCATCAGAACGACGTCCTTCCGGTGGCGGAAGGCTTCGAAGGCGACGCGTGCGCCGAACTCGACCGAGCCTGTGATGTCCACGAGAACGTCAACCCCGGTGGAGCGCGCAAGCAGAAATGCGTCGCCCGTTACGACCGTCTTGCCTTCACCTATGGCCGCGTCCACGTCTTCCTGCGATGAAGGAGAGACCACGTCCGTGAGGCCCGCGTATTTACAGAGATCGAAGGCGCGTTGCGGATTACGGTTATAGACACCGACCAGACGCATCCCCTGGGTCGTATTTACGATATGGTTCGCCAGCCCGTGCGACATGAATCCAGCGCCAATCAAAGCGACCCGAATCGGCCGACCTTCCATTTCCCGCGTCCGCAAAGCGTTGTCAACGATAAACATGAATTCCTCCAAAAAGATTATGTAAGGCGGTTCCGAGTCCAAAAGCCGGTTTTCAAGATCCCACGTGTTGCAAGCTCATTCTTTGCTTGAGTTCCTGTTCCTGTTCGGCCAGCGGTTTCCAAATTTGATCTTTATCCGAAACTACAGTCACGGGCAGTGGCCACTGCAACGCAAGGCGAGGATCGTTAAAGAGCAGGCCACCTTCCGATCCTGGAGTGTAAAACTCTCCTACCTGGTAACTGGTTTCCGTCTTATCCCGCAATACCTGGTATCCATGAGCAAAACGAGTGGGGACATATAAGGCGCGGTAATTGTCTTCGGACAACTCGACAGCGACATGCTTCAAATAGGTTGGGCTCTCAGGACGCAAATCCACAATGATGTCCAAGATCGCGCCACGAGTGCAGCGGACCAGTTTTGTTTCCGCGGCAGGAGGGAATTGGAAGTGCATGCCGCGGATAGTGCCTTGCTTGAGGTTGAATGCAGTGTTGGCCTGCGCAATAGTTGGGTTCAACCCATGAGCCTCTAGTTCGTGCTGACAGAAGGTACGCGCAAAGAAACCACGGGAATCCTCCCGCCGCTCAATATCGAGTATGAACGCGCCCTGTAGTTTTGTTTCCGTGAATTTCATCGAGTCGATTCTCCTTTTTCTCAGTACAGCCACACTCAGCGAACTTGAGCTGGCACCGAATCCTTGGCGGACGAAGCAGAAATCCGCCAGCGAAGAGACGGATCCAATTGATTACTGTCCAACAGTTTTTGAATCTGGACCATTCGGGTGAACAGACCACGACTAAAATCTTCGGCCGTGAGTCCTATTGTGCGATAGGCGTCATACAGTTCCTGGGCACCTTTGCGGGCGTTCCATTGTGGCTGGAAAGCCGGCACCATGCGTCGTATTTTTTCGCAACTGACGCGGTAGCAGCGCTTATCGGGACCACCGTCCGGAGCGTACTCGATTCGGCAACCCGGAACAGTCTGAGCGACAATATCCGCGATTTCACTGATTCGGTAATTTTCCGACGTCTGGCCAACGTTGAAGACCTGGTTATGAACCACTTCTCGGGGTGAGCCCAAGACAGCAATCATGGCGCCAATGATGTCACGTATGTGAACGATGGGACGCCAGGGTGTGCCGTCACTCTTGATGTAGATTCTCCCCGAGGTATATGCCCCGGCAACCAAATCGTTGAGGGCAATGTCCAACCGCAGGCGAGGCGAGACGCCGTAGGCCGTGGCATTCCTCATGAAAGTGGGAGAGAAATTGTCATCCGCCAGAGGAGCGACGTCACGCTCGACCAATACCTTAGACTCGCCGTATGGAGTGACTGGATTGAGCGGCGCGGTCTCGTCCAGTATTGCATCGCCCGAAGCGCCATAGGTGCTACAGGACGAGGCGAAAACGAAGCGTTTCGCGCCCGCGGCCTTGGCAAGTTCAGCCAGTCGAACCGAAGCATGATGATTGATGTCGTAGGTGAGATGGGGATCGAGATTTCCCAACGGGTCATTCGACAGCGCGCCCAAATGGGCTACCGCATCGAGGCCGGTGAGATCGGAAACGGTCAGATCTCGGAGGTCCTTTCGGATTGCAGGGATCTTCCGTGTTGGATCCCCGAAATCACAGCCGGTGAACAGGTCCGTATCGAGGCCTACGACTTCGTGGCCGGCAGACTGAAAGACTCCCACGGCAACGGTGCCGATGTAACCTTGATGGCCCGTCAATAATATTTTCATGAAACACCCCTTCAACAGGATTTAGATTGTGATTGCAATGAAGAAACCGCCTATCAGCATGCTGCTTTCTTAAAAACGCTCGATTTCAATTTTCCTTCCAGGCATTTCACCGCATGCGCAAGAGCCGATGCGGAGGACGGTTGCAACAGATGACAGGGCCTCTCGCTCATGCGCGCAAGGGCGAGAAACTATCCAGGTCAAGCTCAGGCAAAAAAGTCACACGGGCGCGGCGAAGCAATTTCATTGCGATCGCCAAAAAGCTATAAACCGAAGAGAAACAGCGCTCGTCCCGCCGACACGGCGATGACTTGGCTTCCGTCGACCGTGAATGCAGATCGGGGCAGCTCGAATTTCCCCGCCGAGGTCGGCTCGCCAAACTTCGCGTCCGGTCGACGAATCGACGGCAAACATTGTCCCGTCTGAAGCACCAAAAACTAGCGCGCCGCCAGTCGAAAGCAGCCCACTGAAATTGTATGTTTGGTTTCGCAAACGCGGCGAGAAATATTCCCACTTCATTGCTCCGCTAGCAACGGCAAGCGCTCGGAGGATGGGAATCTCGCGTGAGAAGAGAGAACGTCGGCGACTCTGGGCCCCCAGGTTTTCCTTAAATGCATTAGATTCAAAAACTTACTGGCGAAGACTGGACCCAGCCTCGAGATCCGCGGATTGGGTGTAAGACGACTTCCGCGCTCGCTTGTCGAACGCCCTTCGGTAAGCCGCCAGGAGATTGGGTACGGAATACTCCCATGCGAGCTCTTCGAAGACCCGTTTGCGTCCAAATCTGCCCATCTTTTCGCGCTCTTCGGGGTGTTCGACCAGCCAAAGGATCTTGGCCGCGAAATCCGGCACCTGATTCTGATTATCGCTGTACACAGCGGCTTCCTGGGCACTGAAGCGGCCTTCCTTCAAGGAGAATTGGACAATGGGCTTACCCAGCGCCATGTATTCCATGATTTTAATCATTGTGGAAATATCGTTCATTTCACAGGGTTTGTCCGGATTGACGCAAATGTCGGCTGTCGAGAGAATCTCCAAGAGCTGTTCATCTGAGATCCTGCCCGTGAAATTAAAGATGTCGCCAAGCTGCTTCTCCTCCAGCATCTTCCTCAGTCCGGCCAGTCCCGGGCCGCCACCGACGCAGGTGAAATGAATGTCGCGACGCCCCATATTTTTGAGGTAAAGCGCCACGTCCAAGAGAATGTCCAAACCTTCCTGAACGCTGATAGTGCCGACGTAACCGACGAGGTAGGGTTTGCCGAACTTGAGATCAGGTTTCGGAGGCACTGGTTTGAAAGTCTTCAGATCGGGACCGTTTCGAACAATGAAAACGTCGCGGGGATCCTTCCCTCCCCTGGATATAGCGAGGTCGCGGTAGCTGCCATTGGTGGCCATGACGACATCGCTGAAGCGGTAGGTTTGGTCCTCGAGCCAAACCTGGGCCTTGTAAAGGAAGTCCCTTCTTTCATACTTGGAGAGATAGAGTTCCGGGTTCGCATCGTGATGATCAAAAATGTATTTGACGCCCAGGAGTTTGAAGGGAAGGGCGACGAGGAAAATATCGTCGGGAGGATTACAGCCTTGAATGACCTGAAACCCATGCCGAAAATAAATCCACAAGGTATAGAAGAACTCCCAGAACAGAGCGCAGCCAAATTCGACAAGATAGCCGATGGGGCTGTTCCCTTCCTTGGGCATCGGATGCCGATAAATATTTACGTCGTTGAGAACTTCGTGACCCTTCGTATAACCCTTGCCGCGGGGACACAATACGGTGACCTCGTAGCCGTTCTCGCGCAAGGAGAGGGCTTCTTTCCACACGCGGGTATCGAAGGGGACGGGCAGGTTTTCGACGATAATCAGGATCTTATTTTTCATGTTGATGACCTCTTTTGAACCAAATTCTGTATTGAAATTGCCAGGTCGGCCGGTCGGAAGGACATATCACTTCGAAATTCCTGCAAAGATGCGATCGTACTGCACCTCAAGAGCTCCCCGATACGCTTCGGCCTTTTGGGCAATTTGCGCTTTAAGAATTCCGGCGCATTGCTCGAGGGTAGTAAATTGCTCGACTAACTTGTCGAGATCTATGTTTTCGATATCCTGACAAAAATCCGCTAGGCCCAAACCCGCCATGAGCGCATCCACCTTCTCATGGTACGAAATCGCAACCACTGGCTTGCCAAGCATCAAAGCTAACAGGACATTGTGGAACCGACTCGCGATCACGGTGTCGGTGGCTGCCAGTTGTGACAACACATCGCTTACGGAAGTGGCCGGGGTGTCGATTATTCTTGCCTGCTCATACTTTATTCCTTTGCGCTCAAGGGAAAGCCTCAGGTCTTTTCTGATGGGTTCGTCGTGAACG
>Ga0308309_10000719_pt1 | contig 20424 bp, 18 predicted proteins | sample HubBroMetageWFT5_FD_192491 | JGI IMG/M metagenome (GOLD analysis project Ga0308309, IMG submission 192491) | Warmed and freeze-thawed soil microbial communities from the Hubbard Brook experimental Forest, New Hampshire - Hubbard Brook CCASE Soil... | ecosystem: Environmental > Terrestrial >...
ATCTTGATTTCCTCAACACGCTTTCGCAATTGCGACGATTCGCGTTCCTCGCGCCATTCGGCGAGCCTCGCCATCCACTTTCCGGCGATGCCATTGGCCGTCATGGGCTTTTTCATCCAATGAGCGACCGCTCGCAAAGAAAAGCTCGTAGTAAGGAAGAGCGAGGTGAGGATCAATACGATGGAAACCAGATGCGCTCCGGCCGGATTCAGCGCTGCTTCCAGACCTTGCGCCAGAACGCTCCCGAGCAGGCCACCAGGAGGCAGAGCGCCGCGAACGTCCGGCATATGAATGAGGGTCAATTCGGCAGAGAGCGAGAGAAGCAGCATCGTGGCGCCAACGAGCTTCGCTACGGGCGCCTCAAATACTTGGCTGCGAAACCATCGCATGGCGACAATGAACATTCCTACCGGAAATAGAAAGGCGCAGAAGCCGCAGAATTGGAAGAACAGATCGGACATATGCGCGCCAACGGGGCCGATCCAATTTCTGGCGGGACCTGAGCCGGGCGGCGGAGCCGAGACGTTGAAAGAAACGTCGTGCGGGGAATACGAGAGCAGACTCAGCGCGATTAGAATGGCGAGGCTAAGGCCGACAAATCCAATCAGTTCATTAAAACGCTTATTTTCGGTTGGCGACAGGATGCGCACAAGCTCCCCTTTGAAATTTCGCATTGAACATCAGCGCCGTGAGCGATCCTAATGTTGAATGCTAGATCACGCTCACGGAGCGGATTGGCTCGAACCTTCTTCAGGCCGAGCGCAAACAATGGGGAAGGCTCACGCGTAACAACCGGGCGGCGCGGGCGCTATCGCGCGAAGCCCAATGGGAGGAACGCGAGCAACAGAACGACTATACCAAACAAGATTCGGTAGTAAATAAAGATCTTCAAGGTGCGTGTTTGCAAATACTGCAAGAAAAAGGCGATCACGAGATAGCCGACAATGGACGAAACCGCGATACTGATAGCTAAAGTGGACATGGGTAAATCGAGCGCTCCGGCGTGATGAGCTTTGATTAGTTTGGGAACTTCGACCGCGGCGGCGCCCGCGATTAGGGGCGTGGCGAGCAAAAACGAGAAGCGTGCGGCGGCTTCGCGGGTCATGCCACGAAATAACCCCGCGGAAATCGTGATTCCGGAACGTGATACACCCGGAAAGAGGGCCAGTGCCTGCCCGGTCCCGATAATGAGAGAGTCGCCGAGCGAGGTCTGCTCGATGTGACGGTCTTTGCGGCCGACATACTCCGCGTACCACATCAGGAGAGCGATTGCGATCATGGCGATTGCGATGGGAACTGGATCACGCAGATATTCTTCAATGCGATGCTCGAACAGGAATCCTACCAACGCGCCTGGAATCGTCCCAGCGACCAAATACCAGAAAAGACGGCGATTCTGCATGACCTGATGTTCAGGCGCCCGTTGAGGATAGTGAAAGCCGAGGCCGCAGAGGATTAGCTGCACCCATTCACGCAAGAAATATAGAACGACCGCGATTAAAGTTCCAAGGTGCAGGGCTACGTCGAATGCCAAGCCGGGATCAGGGATGCGGCCATGGGATAGCCAAGGAAGCAAGATTAAATGCGCGCTGCTGCTGACGGGCAAAAATTCAGTTAAGCCCTGCACGATTGCCAAAATAACGGCCTGCCACAATAACATTCTTTACCTGCCTTCTTTTGACGCGCGCGCGAGCGGAACCAGGGTTTTCGTCATTGCAAATGCGTCGCGGCCGCCGGGGTAGTATCCTTTTTCAACGCCGAGGGTACGATAGCCGTGCTTGTTCCAGAAGGCAATTGCCGATTCGTTATCGGTTGCCGTTTCGAGACCTACTTCGCGCACGCCATTGGCGGCGAGTCTTCTTTCCACTTCGCCTAGTAGTGCGGAGCCGATCCCGGATTTTCGATATTTTTCGAGGACATCGATGGTAACGATGTAACCGCGGGTACGTTGGCGTGCGCTGATGCAGAAGCCGGCAATTTCGCGCGCCGTTTCCGCCAAGACACATTCAGCGCCGGGGAATTGAAGATAAGCGTGCATGTCGCGCTTGGAGTAGGCGATGCCAGGTTCGTAGCAAGCGTGATCGATTTCGATCAATGTGTCAAAATCCGCGGGCTTATAGTCGCGCAGATGAACCTTCACGAGAGCTTTCCTGGCGGAACTTTTCACGGCGAACTACACTTCCAAGATTACAGGCAGGATCAACGGGCGTTTCGACGTTTGCTTGTTGAGAAAGCGCTTCAGATCGGCACGAATCTTTTCCTTGATCACACTCCAATCCGTCTTTTCTTCCTGGCTGGATTGCTCCACGGTTCGCAGAATCACGTCGCGCGCTTGCGAAAGGATTTCCGCGCCGTCTTCGGAAGGCAGGAAACCCCGCGTAACAATTTCAGGCGCGATCTCCATTTTCCCGGTGTGCTTGTTGATCGCGATGATCGGGACCACCACGCCGTCTTCCGAAAGGTGGCGGCGGTCTCGAATCACTACATCTTCGATTTCTTCCAGCGAACCGGAATCCACACACACACGCCCGGCAGTGACCGGTTCGCGCTTTCGCGCGTTCCCATCGGCGGTGAACTCGATAGGTTGGCCGCTTTCGATCAAGAAAATCTCCGCGCCTACGGCGCCCAGTTGTTCGGCTAACGCTGCGTGACGGAACAGTTGCCGGTATTCACCGTGCACCGGAATGAAATATTTCGGCTTCACAAGCTGCAGCAGTATTTTCATTTCTTCCTGGCTGGCGTGGCCCGACACGTGAATCGGCGCTGACCTGCCGCTTTCGTAATACACCAGCACGCGGCGGCGGAAGAGATGATCGATCATGCGGAAAATATTTTTCTCGTTGCCGGGAATAATTCGCGCGGACAAAATCACCGTATCGTTTTCGGTGATGTTCATCAGCCGATGATTGTCCACAGCAATGCGGGAAAGCGCGGAAAGAGGCTCAGCTTGAGTTCCACTGGCTAGCACGACAAGTCTGTGCGGATCGTAGGTCTTGATGTCCTGCGGACGAACGACGCTGCCGTCGGGAATGCGTAACTTCCCAAGATTGTGCGCGATTTCAACGTTGTCCACCATGCTGCGGCCTACGAATCCCACTTTTCGGCCCACCATTCTAGCGATGTCAATCACTTGCTGAATGCGGTGCACGGAGCTGGAAAAGCAGGAGACCACCACTTTTTTCGGCGCGGCGCGGAATAATTCTTCCAGGCGCACGATGACGGCGCGTTCGGAAGGCGTGAATCCGGGACGCTCCACATTTGTGCTGTCGCTGAAGAGCGCAAGAACGCCCTGTTGCCCGTAACGCGCGAAAGCGTGCAGGTCAAACGGCTTGCCATCCACCGGCGTGGGATCAATCTTGAAGTCGCCCGTGTGTATGATCACGCCGACGGGCGTGCGTACGGCGAGCGCAACACAATCAACGGTGCTGTGCGTTACGTGCAAATATTCGATGGAGAACGGGCCAATGGTGGTGGTATCGCCGGCCGCGATCTCGGTTAGCTTTGCGGATTCCAGCAGGCCATGCTCTTCCAGTTTTTTCTTTACGATGGCCAGAGTGAACTGCGTGCCGTAAATCGGAACGTTCAGTTCTGGGAGAATGTAAGGAATCGAACCAATGTGGTCTTCGTGCGCGTGTGTAAGCACGATGGCCTTCACCATGCGCTTGTTTTGCTTCAGGTAGGTGATGTCGGGAATAACAATGTCAACGCCGAGCAGCTCTTGCTCGGGGAACATCAAGCCCGCGTCGATGACAATAATTTCGTCGCCGAAGCGTAGGGCGAGCATATTCATGCCGAATTCGCCCAAACCGCCCAGCGGAATGGCCCACAATGATGTTTGGCTCAAATCTTTCCGGCTTTCTCGCTCAGTGTGCGCGGCAGGAAATCTCTTTTTTCGTTAGCTAACATGCAATGGTATCACACGAGGGCTTGAAGCGGTGAAGGCCCACGCAGATCGACTCAGCGGCCTATCGGGAATTTGTCAGACTCTAATTAATCCTCGCGGCCGCCGGCAAACAATCTCGCAATCGCGACGAGAACGATTGCGCCCACCGTGGCGGCAGCCAGGCTGCCCCAGAATCCAAACACCCCGATTCCGAGGCGTTGAAAAATCCATCCGCCGATCACCGCGCCGATCAACCCGAGAATAATGTCCACGACGCAGCCGAATCCGCGTCCGCGGGCGACCGTGCCGGCCAGCCAACCGGCGATTAATCCGATTAACAGCCACCACACAAGTGAATGGGTCTCTACGTATACGACTACGTCGCGCTGCGTTACAGGGTGCTGAGTTAGAAAAAGCCACGATGCCATCTTCGTCATGATCGTATCTCCTTTCATTAAGACTGGCAAAAAATATAGCCCAGGGATTTATAGACGAGCTTCGCGGCCAGAAAGTCGGCTGCATGATATCCGGGGCGGGGCGCCAGTTCCGTCACGTCCATAGCGACAATTTTCTTGTGATCCGCGACCGCGCGGACCAGCGAGGTTACTTCGTGCCAATCCAATCCGCCGGGCTCCGGAGCAACAGTTGAGGGAACCACGGAGGAATCGAAACCATCGAGATTGATGGTCAGGTACACACGCGGGCCCAGGTCTTCTAAAACTTTCGCGATCCAGGTTTTCACCGGGGCGCGCACAATGTCCTTGGCCCAATAAATTTTTGTGCGCAAATGCGGAATCGCCTTTGCCTCGGAGTCCGACAGAGCGCGTATGCCCACTTGAACGGCAGGGCAAGTTTCCACCACGCGTCGCATAGCGCAGGCGTGGCTGGCGGGATTGCCCTGGTATTCATCGCGCAGCTCGGCGTGCGCGCCAATGTGCAACACGCAGAGATCTTTGTATTTTCTGGCAGTGGCGGAGACGAGCGGCGGCGTCAATCCATGCTCGCCCCCCAGCGCCACAGGAAATTTGCCGTCGTCGAGCAGCGCCAGTTGCGCGGTGAAAAGTTCGGTCATCACTTCGTTTAAAGTTCCGTCTTGCGTGTCAATGGGAGGCTGCGTGGCGATCCCGATTTCTTTGTAGGGCTCCAGTTGCAATTCTTCATCGTAAAGTTCCATGTGGCGGCTTGCCGCGATAATGGCCGCCGGACCGTTGCGAGTGCCACGTTCGTAGGTTGTTGTGCGTTCGAGCGGAACAGGGAAAATTACAGCGCGAGAAGTTTCGTAAGTGGAATGTTCTTCCGGCAAGCCGCCAAAATTGTCCGGCGGCATCGGAGTGTATCGTGACATAATGCGGGCGCCCCTTGAACGAAATGGAAATTTTTCTTTTGCACCGGCCCTATTTGTAATATCAATAAAGCCGCAACGAACATTCTGTGCTCCCGGATTCTTTCGGGAAACATACATTACCTGCGAGGGCGATGAATGGCAAAGAAAAAGGGCGTCACGGGGCGCACATTACACGACCCGATTGAAGACCGCCTCACTCCTATTTTTCCGCTGAATCTCTCACGCATTCGCACGATTGACGATATGGTCCGCGCCATGGGGCAGACCGCCTACACCGCGCGGCAAATTGGCGATGCCGCCGACGTGCTGGAAGCCATGGCCCGCGACAAGGATTGTTTTATCGTGATGACGCTTTCGGGCGCGCTGACCGTTGGCAAAATGGGGCTTGTTTTTTGCGATCTCGTTGAATCGGGCATCGTGAAAGCGATTGTGTCCACCGGCGCTCTGATGGCTCACGGATTGGTGGAAGCAACTGGACGCTCGCACTTTCGCTACGACGCGAAAATGGACGACAACGAACTTTTCCTGGCCGGTTACAACCGCGTTTACGATTCGCTGGAGCCGGAAGTGAATCTGGACGCAGTGGAAGTGGTTGTCGATCACGTTCTTCAGCGCTGGGATGCCGAAGAAACGGTGTGCAGCTGGAAATTAAACCGGCGCATGGGCGAATACTTACAGAAGCACGCGGAAGGTCGCGGCATTTTGAAATCGTGCGTGGAGCACAACGTTCCGGTGTTCGTTCCGGCTTTCACCGATTCGGAGCTTGGCATTGATTTCGCTTTGTATCAACGCCAACGCAAGAAGGAAGGGAAGCCGCCGCTGCGTTTCGATCCGTATCTGGATTTCGAACACTACGCTTCAACTATGCTGGCGACTAAGCGCATGGGAATTTTCACCATCGGCGGTGGCGTCCCGCGCAATTGGGCGCAGCAGTTTGGAGTTTATGCTGAGCTTCTCGCGCGGCGAGGCTACGAAAAAATTCCGCTGAAGCGTTACAACTATGGACTGCGCATCTGTCCTGAACCGGTGAATTGGGGCGGGCTGTCGGGTAGCACCTACACGGAAGCTGTTTCGTGGGGGAAATTTGTTCCGCTGGAAGAAGGCGGCAGGTTTGCTGAGGTGTTGGATGATGCTACCGTCGCGCTTCCGCTGATTGTGGGCGCGGTACTCGAACGTATTGGCTATCTCGATCCCGGTCGAAAATCGGGCAGCGAGTCAACGGTTTCGCTGTCCCAGCGAAAGCCGACAGGGAAAAAGTAGGCGCTTATCCCGTCTGCGCGATACCCTGTCTCCCAGGCCGATGCTCCACAGCAGAATTGCATGAATGGAAAGAACTTTGTGGCAAACGCCATTCTTTGAGCTGCCGCCATCGTTGCTGAAAACGATTAACAAAAGTTGAAAACTGCGGGCAACAGCGGATTAGTCGTCTTCGCCGATCAAAATAGCAGCAGCTAAAACTGTGGTCCACAATCCGCGTTTGTCGCCAACCGCAGATTGCGTGATATTCATGGTGCGGACGATTTTGTTAGAGATGCGATAGACTTCTTTCTTCTCGTCCCAGGAGAGATCCGGGTCGAATTCCACGTTTAGAGTCGTGGCTAGCATTTCCGCGGCAAGTTCTTCCGTGTATTCGCCGGCGATTTCTTCGCTCTCACCGAACGAATGATGCTCCGACAAATACCCGAACATGGATTTGTCCGCCGGCAAAGCGAGCCCGACGCCCGCGGCGATTAATCGGTGCGGTTCGCGCGTTTGGTTTTCGCTGATTACGGTGAATGCGACCTGGCCGGGACTTATATGCTTTAAGCCCTCGCTTCGAGAGATCAATTTGCAGTAAGGAGGGAAAATCGAAGAGACGCGGACGATGTTGCACGCGGCAATTCCTGCGTTACGTAACGCGAGTTCGAAGCTGGAAAGCCTCTCGCGATGTTTTCCAACCCCTTTTGTCAGGAAAATTTTCTTCGCTACGAACGCCATGTGCCGGGTTGCGCTTCCTCCACTCGATTGAATCGGAAAAATCTAACGCGTTCGGAAATTAACAAGCGCACGAAGCTAAGTCAATCACTAATTGAGCTTTCGCCGAATGGTACACCTAGGGGAGCGGAAATATTTCGCGGAGGTTACAGCTTACCTGGACGCATCGCGCTTACTCTTTTCGTCGTCGGCTTTTTCAATTGCCGCGAGCGCCTCGGGAGGCTCAATTTTCCAATTTTTATCGGCTACGGGAGAAACGGTTTTTGTGCGTTTAAGATAATCGACAAGCAGCTCTGCTATTTCTTCGCCCGACTGATACACAATCGGCAATCCTTGATAGACCGAGTAACCTCCGCCTCCGGAATAGCGATAATTATTGATGGCGACGCGCAATTCCTGGTCCGCGGAGAGCCGCGCGCCGCGAAACGTGAGATCGCGAATTCGCTGACCGACAGGTTGAGTAAGGTCGATCACGTAGGAAACACCTTCCGCGGAATCCGCGTCGTATCCCGGCAGGCGCAGATTTTGTCCCTGTGGCACGGGCCAAGCAGGGAAAAAGCTTGCCGCATGCTCGAGGGCATCTTTTAGTTGCGCGCCCGTCATTTCCACCGTGTAAAGTTTATTTTCGTAGATGTAAAGCGCCGAGGCTTCGCGGATGGTTACCGGGCCCGCCGGAAACTCCACGCCAGGATAAAAAATTGTGGCCATGGAAACATCGGCATGCCCGGCTTCCAATTGAACTTTGTGGATCAGGTCGAGTAATGGTTCATCCTGATAGCGGCCGTATTCGCCGCTCAAAGTCTTTTGTGAAGTTGCAATCGGAGTGTCCAAGTATTCCTCTACTTCGGCCTGATAGGGTTCCATGAGCTTGATGACTTCTGGATCAGGTTGGACTTGTGGTGTCACCGGAATAGTTTGCGAATGCTTCGACTCCACATGCCACGCACCGCCGCCATTTCGCGACATTTTCACTTCCGCTCGTGATAGGGAAATGCCCCAGTTCTTCGGTTGCGACAGCAGAACGCCGTTTACCATTTTTTCGGGCAGCTCTCGATGCGTGTGGCCGAAAAAAATCACATCGATCCCAGGCTCCTGTTCGGCCAGCTCCCATGCGGCGTTTTCCACGTCCGTAGCGGCGTATGCAGGCGCAATCCCCGATTCGGGATTTCGGTCGAGCCCCGAGTGCATGATAACCACCAACAAATCGACCTGCTTGCGGAGTTCCGGAATTACCGTCTTTGCCGCTTCCACAATCGGCTCGAATTCATAACCCTCGTAATTTGCAGGTACCTCCCAGCGCGGGATTCCCGGGGTCACAAAACCGACGATTCCGATGCGGATTCCCGCAAGGTTCTTGATGTAGTACGGGCGGAAAAATGGCACCCCATTTTTGTACGTCTGCTTGATATTTGCAGCCAGCCAGGGGAAGTTTGATTCACGCTTCGCCTTCCACATTTCGTCCAAGCCAAAATTGAATTCGTGATTGCCGACGGCCATGGCGTCGTAGTGCATCGCGTTGAACGCGAGAATTTCAGGATTTGGTTTGGCAGTATCTTTCCGTGCGAAATAGTAGGCGAAGGGCGTGCCTTCGGTTGTGTCACCGCAATCGAGGAGCAAAGCATCGGGTGCCTCCGCTCGTGCCTGCTTCACAAGTGTGGCGATTTTGGCCAGCCCGAGGTCGGCGGGATGATTTTCGTAGTAATCCCACGGAAGAATGTGGCCGTGCGAATCGGTGGTGTCGAGCAAAGTGATGGTCTTGCTTTGTGATGCTTTTTCCTTGTGAGCGGCTTCCGTCGCGGCTGCTGGAGATCCGCCTCCCTCCGTATGCGCGTCGAGGAAAGTCGACGCGTATATCAAGACAAGGGACAGAAATACGAGCGAATTTACGCGAGACGTTTTCATTCCCAAGTCTCAAATTTCAGGATGCTTAAAGACAAGACGCCGGGTTGAAGCCAGCGCTAAGCAAGGCTAATTCTGGCTGAATGCTTCGGGATAATAAAGAGGCGCTGATTTTTTCAAACACGCGGCACCGAATAAGAAAGGGGACGCGGTGTCCCGCGTCCCCTTTGCATTGCTTTGTTTTACCCGCGATCGCCGTTCACAACTCACGGGTAGTAGCGGTATGGATAGGGATAAGGATACGGGTAGTACGCGTACGGTGGAGGATATGGATAAGGATAATAAGGCCGAACGGCTGGTCTGGGTTGCGGCTTGGGAGCGTAATCCGCTGAAGTGACTGGCCTGAAGGCGTTCTGTCCATACGCGGTGGACACGGTGATCGGAGTTTCGAGTTTAAAAGTCAGCAATGATTCCGGAGGAATAATTGTCGGCCGACCCCGGGTCAGTAGCACGCCGGCGACGCTGGCAACAAATCCTGCTCCAGCTCCAATCGCGGCCCCGGGACCTCCTGCGGCTGCAGCGCCAATTCCCGCACCGATTCCGGTCGTTCCTACAATCGCCGCCGCATCACGACCTCTCGTAGTGCCGCCCGTGGCGTTGATCAAAGTAGTCTTCACCGTGATGAGTTGTCCATCAACTAGGGTCAACTGCGCCAACTGCAACCCGAGTTTGGAAACTCCTTTCACACGGCCCGCCTTCTCTGCGTACTCGACAGTTCCAATCACCGTCTGACCACGACGGGCGACCACCAAGCCATTGACGACGATAGGTTGCGCCAAAGTCATGACCACTTGATCGCCGGGCTTGTTGCGATCACTTGAAAGCCATCCGGTATTGCGAACCTGGATGACAGCGGCGGACGGCAAAGTGAGAGTATCGGGCACCACGTAATTGTTGTCGGGCGGCGGAGGCGGTGGAACATCGCGACGACGGTCTGCCGGAGGCATGGGCCCGCGATCATCGGGAGGAGTCGGAGCCTCGTCCAGGGGCGGAGCGCCCTGATCCTGCTGCTGATTCATTTGGTCCTGCTGCTGATCCGGCGCCTGCTGACCTTGTTGCTGGTCCTGTGGCTGCGCCGACTGCTGATTTTGCGGCGGCTGCGCTTGCGGCTGGTTCTGCGGTTGCGCCTGTGGCGACTGTTGATCTTGCTGCGCTGAAGCAGGCAGCGCGCTCAAACAAAATCCAAGCGCCAAAGCTCCGATGGCCAGCTTGCTTGTTAAGTTGCGACTCATGCGGTTCGCAAAGTCGATAGCCATTGTTGGTCTCCCATAGCTCCTAGCTAATTCACGAGAAATGCTTTAAAAGTTCCCGTAATCGCATAATCATCTTCTACTACTAATGATGGCAAACTACGGCCATCAGTTGCACTGCACTGGATATAACACAGTTGATTCTAGAAAGTTTCGCCTGCGAAGTTCATTCAGTTCAGAATCACGAGCCTTGAAGCTCGTTTTCCTTGGCGCAAAGCGGGATACACGGGGCAAGAGTATCGGAAATGGTCCTTAGCTCGCGAAGTTGTTGCGGCACGAAATCTGGCCCAGCCTCAGACGGAGAAGCACCTTTGCGCGAGATTTGAATTACGCCGACCACTTTCTTATCTAGCAGAATTGGTGCGCTCATGATTTTTTGAATTGGCACGCCGCGCTTTTCTTCGGATATCGGAACGGCCTCGAAAACGGAGGAGTGCGGCACGCCGGAGAAATGATTGGTCATTTCGGGACGCCGCTCGCGGACCGTGCGCACGGCTAGGGAATTGGAACTGGTCAAAGGAATCTGTCCCATGCCCTGCAAGTTTTCCGGCATAACGAACCGCAGGAATCGCTCGTCGGGCATGGCTACAAGGATAGCCACTTCGTGAGGTTGCACCACGAAATGCTTGGCGATCATCTCCACGGCGCGATGCATTCCGACAAAGTTGCCAGCTGCGCTGCTGCGGACAATTTCGTTCGCCCATTTTTTCAACTCGTTGATGAACTCGTTGGCCATACTTGTACGCCTTGGGCGAGTCTAACACGAGCGTTTCATATGAAATCTCTGTCTCCGGGCCGTGTGTTGCATTCATAACGAGACCGGATGGCGATTCATGACCGCAAATTGGAATGTAAATATCGATTTTAGCGTCCGGCGTTCTTGCAAACTTCTCCACGGCTGCTTATACTTTAGCTGTTTACGAAAACTATTTCGGAGTGTGCATGTCGGCCGCAACGGCTGAATCTAAAACAAGTTATATTCTGGACAAACTGCAGTCCCTCAGCGGCGTAATTCCCATTGGAGCTTATCTACTCGATCACCTTTGGTCGAACAGCTATGCTCTGGTCAGCATCGACAAATACAATCAAGTTTCCGGTGATTTGCAAACCGTTCCGTGGCGTATCGTTGTAGAAGCGGCGGTACTTTGGATTCCGATACTCTTTCACAGCCTTTACGGCTTTTATATTTGGTCCAAGGGGAAGTCTAACGCGCTGAGCCATCCGTGGATGTCCAACTGGATGTACGTCCTGCAGCGCTGGACTGGACTGATCGCTTTTATCTTTATTGGCTGGCACCTTTACACGGAACGATTCGGCGGGCATGGCGTTACGCGCTATGCCGGAGTAGCTGAAGACATGGCGAATCCGTGGTACGTGGCGGCCTACATTGTTGGAGTCGTCGCGTGTTCATTCCACCTCGGCAACGGCCTCTGGAATTTTGCCTGCAAGTGGGGAATTGCGATCACTCCTAAAGCGCAACGCGCCGCCGGATGGGTTGGCGCGCTGGTGGGCCTGTCCTGCACGCTTGCGGGAATCGTTATTGTACTCGGATTTCACTACGCTTGGTTTCCCCTCGGTGGCTACGTTCAATGACGGTACCTAAAATCATAGTAGTGGGCGGCGGTTTGGCCGGCCTGATGGCCACAATCCGTGTAGCGGAGTCCGGCGTTCCGGTCGATTTGTTTTCGATCGTCCCGGTAAAGCGCTCGCACTCTGTTTGCGCGCAGGGCGGCATCAACGCCGCGAAAAACCTGAAAGGCGAAGGCGATTCCACCTGGAAGCATTTCGACGACACCATTTACGGCGGCGACTTCCTCGCCAATCAACCGCTGGTGAAGGGCATGTGCGAGGCGGCTCCCGCGATTATCGATTTGTTGGATCGCATGGGAGTGATGTTCAACCGCACTCCGGAAGGCTTGCTGGATTTCCGGCGATTTGGCGGAACACTCTTCCATCGCACGGCTTTTGCGGGAGCTACGACCGGCCAACAACTCCTGTACGCGCTTGACGAGCAGGTGCGGCGTTATGAGTCAGAAGATAAGGTTAAGAAATTCGAGGGTTGGACATTCCTTTCAGTAGTGCTGGACGGCGGTGGCGTGTGCCGCGGCATCTGCGTGATGAATTTGAAGACGATGGAGATTCGCACGTTTCCGTGCGATGCAGCGATTTTCTGCACCGGGGGCGTCGGCGCGGTCTTCGGACGCTCGACCAACTCCGTCGTCTGCACCGGCTCCGCGCAATCCGCGCTCTTTCAGCAAGGCGTGTATTACGCGAATGGTGAGTTTATACAGGTCCATCCAACGGCGATTCCCGGCGAAGACAAATGCCGGTTGATGAGCGAATCGGCGCGCGGTGAAGGTGGCCGCGTTTGGGTACCCAAACAGGCAGGCGATACGCGTCGCGGAAAAGATATCCCAGAAGGCGAGCGTTTTTATTTCCTGGAAGAATGGTATCCGAAGTACGGCAACCTTGTTCCGCGCGACGTGGCTACCCGTGCGATTCACAAAATTGTCTTCGAGATGAAAATGGGGCTGCCCGGCGAGCCGGCGGTTTATCTCGACGTCACACACATTCCGCGCGAAGTCCTCGATCGCAAACTCGAAGGCATTCTCGAAATCTACGAAAAATTTGTGGGAGTGGACCCGCACGTTGAGCCCATGAAAGTTTTTCCGGCCATGCACTACACCATGGGCGGGCTGTGGGTTGATAACGAGCATCAAGCGACTAACGTCCCGGGGATTTACGCGGCGGGTGAATGCGATTACCAATATCACGGCGCCAATCGTCTGGGTGCGAACTCACTGGGTTCGTGTATTTATGGCGGAATGCTAGCGGGGCCTGCGGCAGTGAAGTATTCGCGGGGACTTGAAAAGGGGTGCGAGAGCGTTCCGGCCGCCATTTTCGAGCGCGAACGCGTGCGGCAGCAGGACATCACCGACGCTTTGTTGAATCAACACAAGGGGACGGAAAATCCGATCACGATATGGCGCGAGATGGGCGACATCATGACCGAAAACGTCACCGTGATTCGCTACAACGCCAACCTGGAAAAAACTCTGGTGAAACTTGATGAATTAAGCGAGCGATTCACACGCATCAATTTGCAGGACCGCACGCAGTGGGCGAATCAAACACTAAACTTCGTGCGCGAACTTGGAAATATGCTGATTCTGGCTCGGGTTATCACCCTCGGAGCGCTGGCACGCAACGAGACTCGTGGGGCGCACTACAAGCCGGAATTTCCGGAACGCGACGACGCCAATTGGCTGAAAACCACCAAGGCCAGGTACGACGGCGGGAAAATCATTCTCGAATACGAGCCAGTGGACACCTCGCTGCTGCCGTTGCGCGAGCGCAAGTACACAGCAAAGTCGTAGGAAGTGAAAGGGTTTTAAGAGGCACCATGGCTGAAAAAACGTTTATCGTACGAATCAAGCGTCAGCAGCGGCCGGACGAGTCGGTGCGTTGGGAAGAGTACGAGCTGCGCTATCGTCCGCATATGAACGTCATCATTTGCTTGCGTGACATTGCGGAGAGGCCATTCACTCGCGGCGGTGTGGAATCCACTCCCGTGAGCTATGACGCGAATTGTTTGGAGGAAGTGTGCGGTGCTTGCGCCATGCTGATCAACGGGACTGCCCGGCAAGCGTGTACTGCTCTGGTGGACGATCTTGAAAAGCCGATTCGGCTGGAGCCGCTGACAAAATTTCCGCTGATTCGCGACCTGGTCGTTGACCGTTCAAAAATGTTTGAGGATTTAAAGCGCACGCATTGCTGGATTCCGATAGACGGCACGTACAACATCGGAGAAGGCCCGCGCATGGCTCCGGCGGTGCAGGAAAAGGGCTATCCTCTTTCGCGCTGCATCACGTGCGGAAATTGTCTGGAAGTTTGTCCCAAGGTTAATTCGAATGACAAATTTGTGGGCGCTGCGATCGTAAGCCAGGTGCGCTTGTTCAATATGCATCCCACAGGGGCGATGCACGCGGCGCCGAGGCTTGACGCGCTGATGGGGCCGGGCGGCATCGCCGAATGCGACAACGCGCAAAACTGCGTGAAAGCTTGTCCGAAGGGAATTCCGCTGACGGAGTCGCTGGCCGCGGTCAACGGCCAAGTGCTCGTGCACGCGGTGAAATCGTGGTTGCGCGGGGAATGATTTGCCGCAACGAAGGAACGCCAAATCTCGGTTCCGTTTGAAAGAAACGTATCGTAAAATTCCGAACTGATCCACGGAGACAAATGTACCGGTTCTTCTTTTTCACAATTTGTTGTGTGCTCGGAGGAATTCTGCCGCTTCTCGCCATATCGTCACAGTCGCAGCCGATTTCGCAAAAAGCGAAGGAGCTGCATTTCAGCTCGATCGTTATTGACACGCACGACGACACCACGCAGCGTTTGCTCGATCCAAAATTCGATCTCAGCGCGCGTCACACCGACGGCAGCATCGACATCCCGCGCATGCGCGAAGGCGGCCTGGACGCCATATTTTTCTCAATTTACATTCCCGGATCAATTACCGGGCCGAGGGCCGTTCAACTTGCATTGGAACAGATTGAAGCTGTGCGCCGGCAGATAACTCTCCATCCGCACGATCTCGCGCTAGCCACTGCAGCGGCTGAAGTTCGCCGCGCGTTCGCCGCGCACAAAATAGCCGTGCTGATGGGCGTCGAGGGCGGCCACATGATCAACGACGAGCTGAAGAACGTGGATAAATTTGCTTCGCTCGGCGTTCGTTATATGACGCTGACGCATATGCTGAATACGGATTGGGCCGATTCTTCGACGGACAAGCCTGCGCACAACGGCCTCACGGATTTCGGCAAGCAAGTTGTGGTGGAAATGAACCGCGTCGGCATGATGGTGGACGTATCGCACATCGCGGACAAAACTTTTTATGATGTGCTCGCTACAAGCCAGGCTCCGGTGATTGCCTCGCACTCCTCTTGCCGAGCGCTGGATGACGCACCGCGCAACATGACCGATGACATGATCAAAGCGCTGGCGGCAAAAGGCGGCGTGATTCAGATTAATTACCACGTTGGATTTCTGAGCCAGGAATTTCGCGACGCCGACAGAGCGGCACCCGAGATTGGCAAAGCGATAGAAGCTGAAACGAAGAAACGCTGTGGAGATCAGGAAGCCTGCCAGCTGATTGAGGCGGATAAGATTCTCCGGGAGTATGTGGCACAGGGAAAGATGCCACGCGTTTATTGGACGAAATTAATCGATCACATCGACCATGCTGTTAAACTCGTGGGCGCTGATCACGTGGGCCTGGGCTCCGACTTTGACGGCGCGGACATGCCGTACGGCATGGAAGACGCTACGCACCTGCCGCAAATTACAAATGCATTATTGGAAAAGGGCTATTCGGAAAGCGACATCGCAAAAATATTGGGTGGCAATACACTGCGTGTGATGCAGGAAGTTGAAGACACTTCGAAAAAAATGGGAGGAAAGCCGTGAAGAATTTTGCAGCTCGAGTTAGACCATTTTTCCTTTGCGCCATCATTTCTGTTTTGCCGTGTTCCCTCCACGCACAAGATCAGCCTGGCCCGGCGATGAAAGCGTCCGCGCCTTCGCAAAAATCGACCGCGAGCGGTGGCCATGGCGATGCGGGTCTGTTGCATCCAGCCATGCTGAAGGCCAAAGCCCCGGATGTTTACGAAGCCACATTCACGACGACCAAAGGCGATTTTGTTGTGCAGGTTACGCGTGCCTGGGCGCCGAATGAGGCTGATCGCTTTTACAATCTCGTGAAGCACGGTTATTTCACCGGCGTGGAATTCTTCCGCGTGGTTCCGGGATTCGTGGTGCAATTCGGATTGACCGGCAGTCCCGCGATCAACAAAGCGTGGGAAGAAGCCACAATTAAGGACGATCCGGTAACGCAGAGCAACGCCGCGGGAACTATCACGTTTGCGCAAACAGGCAGTCCGAATTCGCGCTCCACGCAAGTTTTCATCAACCTGGGTGACAATGCGGCGCTCGATCACAGCGGGCAAGGCTTCGCTCCATTCGGCACGGTAATTTCAGGCATGGATGTGGTTCAAGGCCTATACGGCGGTTACGCGGATCAGCCAACGAATCATCAAGACGAAATTACGAATCAAGGCAACGCGTATCTTCAGAAGAATTTTCCGAAACTCGATAGCATCAAATCGGCAAAAATCACTTCGCCCGCTTCTGCGGCGGCTTCCAGCGCGACGCATAAGTCCGCTGCTGCCACACCGAAACAATAGGAAAACCATGACTACGAATCCGAATTTGTTACACCCCGAGAATCTGACGGAAAAAGCGCCGGACGTATTCGATGCGAAATTCTCGACCACCAAGGGTGACTTTGTCGTGCGCGTGAATCGGGAATGGGCGCCGATTGGGGCGGACCGTTTTTACAATCTAGTGAAAGCCGGTTATTACGACGATGCGAGTTTCTTTCGTGTGATTCCAGGTTTCGTCGTGCAGTTCGGGTTGGGAGCGGATCCGACGGTGAATAAGGCGTGGCGCGACGCGAAGATCAAGGACGATCCTGTTTCGCAAAGCAACCGGCCTGGGTTTCTAACCTTTGCGACCGCGGGAAAAAATACGCGCACCACCCAGCTATTCATCAATCTCGGGAATAATGCGCAGCTCGATTCCATGGGCTTCTCTCCTTTTGGCCAGGTAACCAGCGGTATGGACGTGGTGCAGAAAATTCACAGCGGATATGGCGAGTCCCCGGACCAAGGTCAGATCACCAATCAGGGGAAAGCCTACCTGGACAAGAATTTCCCGAAGCTCGATAGCGTCAAGTCTGCGACTATTTCGACTCCTGCAAAATAATCGCTGAAACACGTTTCGCACGGACAAATGACTTCACCGCAAGGCCAACGCTCTAGGATTGATTGGGCGCCGCCGCGCGGGTCTGCGCGTGCGAGCGTTTTACTTCTTTCGTCTTTTTCTCTCCTACGGCTGCTCATGCAGTTTGCGGGAATCAATCAGTATGGCTGGTTCCGCGACGAACTCTATTACATGGCTTGCGGCGAGCATCTCGCCTGGGGTTACGTTGATCAACCACCGCTTATCGCGCTGATCTCGCACTTCGCCCGGCATGTCTTCGGGAATTCTATGTTCGATGTGCGGCTGCTGCCAGCGCTAGCCGGCGCGGTAGTAGTTTTTCTGGCGGGCTGGATCGCCCGCGAATTTGGAGGCGGGCTTTTCGCGCAATTCCTTGCTGCTCTTGCAGCACTATTTGCGCCGGCCTACCTGGCCTTCGACAGCTTTCTTTCCATGAACGCGTTTGAGCCTTTGTTTTGGACCTTGTGCGCTTTGATTGTGATTCATATAGCGAAGGGCGGGTCTCCGCGGTTGTGGGTCCTGTTTGGCGCGGTTGCCGGAATCGGCCTGGAAAACAAGCACACCATGCTGGTTTTCGGGTTTGCAGTTGTCGTCGGCTTGTTGATTTCGGACCAAAGGAGTTTGTTGTATTCGAAATGGATTTGGATTGGCGGTGTTCTTACGCTGGCTTTATTTCTGCCAAATTTAATCTGGGAAGCGAGACACGGCTGGCCCCAAATCCAGGTAGTGCGCGCCGGTCAGGAATACAAAAACTATCCGGTTGGGCCATTGCGATTCTTTTTTGAGCAGATTTTGTTTTTGCAGCCGGTTCAGATGCCGGTATGGCTCGCTGGAATTGTTTGGTTTTTTGCTGCGCCCGACGCGAAGCGCTTTCGATTCTTGGGATGGGCTTATCTGATCGTGATGGTGGTTTTTATCGTGCTTCACGGGAAGACTTATTACCCGCTGCCGATTTATCCGATGTTGATCGGCGCTGGAGGCGTGGCGTTGGAGAATTTGCTTTTCGCTGCGCGGCGGCAGCGTTGGATGGGCTGGGCTTATTGCGCTCTTATTGTGATCGCAGGAGTAGTCTCGTTGCCATTCGGTGTTCCGCTGTTGTCGGTGGGTAGTTTTGTTCGCTACTCACAAATACTTCCGTATTCGCGAACGGTGAAGATGGAACGCGACCCCACCGTCGCGTTGCCGCAGCTGTATGCGGATATGTTTGGCTGGGACAACATGGCCGCGACGATTGCCCGCGTTTATCACACACTTCCGGAGGCGGAGCAGCGAAGCTGCGCGATCCTAGCGGGGAACTATGGTGAGGCGGGCGCGATCGACTACTACGGCCCGGCGGTAGGGTTGCCGAAGGCGATTAGCGGACACAATAACTATTACCTGTGGGGGCCGCGCGGCTACACCGGGGATTGCGTGATTCTTTTTGGCGAGAACGCGGATCGTTACGCGAATCTTTTCGGCGAAGCAAAGCTCGCTGGGACCATAACGGACCGCTACGCAATGCCGTCGGAGCAAGGCGTCCATGTATATATTTGCCGCAAACCCAGCGCGGGGCTGGCGATTCTGTGGCCAAATTTCAAAATGATGATCTGAAACTAGAGGCAATTTTCTAGCCATCAAAAAATAGTGATGGACTTTAGGGCATCCAAATCCTTTGCTCGGTATCCGGGACATTCGAGAAGCGCCAAAACCCGCAGAACCCTTCGCTAGTGTTTGGGGGCGTGTTTGGGGTTTCGCGCGGATTCTTCAAGGCTGGTGAGATTCAACCCAGTGGCTACCAGGCGATGGCCGATCTCGGAGTCGGTTTTTTTAGCGATGGCTAGAAGGACGCATTCGCAGGTCAGGATTGGAATTGCACGGCCATCCACAGAGTCCCGCGCGGGCGAAAGCGCTTCGGCAGTTTTCAGAATATTTTGTAGTTCCACCGATCTTACAAGCGGAGTGCCATTAGGCTGGACGGCTTTTCCCTTTGCGGGCTTCAAGCCTTTCGGCGATTGCCAGATTTTTCGCGGCTCTTTCGCGTGGCGCTGCTGATCGTAAAACTCGATCCAATGGTGCCATCGCTGCGGGCTGATGCGGCAAATCTGCTGAAGAAAAGCTTCGACTTGGTCCTGCTGCTCCCAGAATTTCGAGAGGTTCTCCCATTCGTAGATATACATCCCCGCAAGCAGGTCGGCCACTTCCACGGTGCGCGACGCGCGACTGTGGGCCAGCATGCTGGCGAGCGTCTCGGAGCGCTGCAGGTCTTTTGTGACGCGATGCGTGACTACTCCGCCATCGGTTCCCAGAGCGTTCCTGCCGTCGTCTGCAGGAGAGTTCCCAGCTTTCCGATCTTTAGGGAAGAAGGCCATCTTTGTTTCGCGTACTGCTAAAGACCCAAGACGTTGACTAGCTCGCGAACAGAGCCGGAAGATTTCTGCAGCGCTGTTTTTTCATCTGGCTCGAGCTTAATTTCTATGATTTGCTCGATTCCTTTTGCGCCAAGCTTTACCGGCACGCCGACGAACAGGTCTTTCATCCCGTATTCGCCTTCTAGATATGCGGCGCACGGGAGGATCTTTTTCTTGTCCTTGAGAATCGCGTCCACCATTTCGAAAACGGCAGCAGAGGGAGCATAATAGGCGGATCCAGTCTTCAACAGATTCACGATTTCGGCGCCGCCTTTACGAGTTCGGGTTACGATCGCGTCAATTTTGTCCTTGGGCAAAAGAGCGGGGAGGGGAATTCCAGCGACAGTGGAGTAACGCACCAAGGGAACCATATCGTCGCCGTGACCGCCAAGCACGAACGAGGTCACATTTTCCACCGAAACGTTCAGTTCGGCCGCAACGAAGGCGCTCATGCGAGCAGAATCCAGAACGCCGGCCATACCAATGACGCGGTGTTTGGGGAATTTGCTTAGTTTGAGCGCAGCGTGAGCCATGGCGTCGAGCGGATTCGTAACCATTATTAAAATGGCGTTTGGCGAGAGCTTTACGACCGCTTCGATGACCGCTTTGACGACATCGTAATTCGCTTTCAGCAAGTCGTCGCGGCTCATGCCCGGCTTACGCGGAAATCCAGCGGTAATCACGATGATGTCGCTGTTGGCGGTTTCCTTATAATCTCCGCCACCGGTGGAAATTCCGGTCGCGCGCGCGTTGCTTCCGAAGATGGGCGCTGATTCGGCCATATCGAGAGCCTTGCCGGTGGGTGCGCCTTCTAAGATATCGGTGAGGACAACGTCGGCGAGTCCGGCG